>Ga0213860_10000002_pt1 | contig 115050 bp, 101 predicted proteins | sample PICome_3_FD_160118 | JGI IMG/M metagenome (GOLD analysis project Ga0213860, IMG submission 160118) | Coastal seawater microbial communities near Pivers Island, North Carolina, United States - PICO550 | ecosystem: Environmental > Aquatic > Marine > Coastal | place: USA: North Carolina...
TCATAACCTTTTTTTTTTAAAAAAACCAGCTCAAAACAAATACCTATCCGTCAAGGTGTTAGATAATTATTGCTCATATATAATTACAGAAAAAAGTCCCAAACCAATCCAAACCTTACAGTGAAATCTCTGTAAGGATGATTTGGAGCTGAGTAAAAATTAAATCCAGTAAAGGCCGAATTAAAATGTTCAGCCATTAAGAATATACGCGTCTGTCTAACTTTTGCGTTAATAAAAAAATCTAAACGGGGAAATCCGCCATACTCAGAATCATTTTGAGTGTAAAACTCTGCGAGTAAAGGGTCGTATCCATTCATATTATACTTAGTAAAGTAATTAAATGTAACCCCCGTTTGTAATGTCATTGCATTTTTAAAAATTTGATTAGAATAATAAAACGTATTTCTGGTTAATAATGCAGGTACGTTTAAAACGTTGTCATCACTAACAACATTCTGGTACATTACCGTATTGTCCAAAGCAAAATTTCCGAATTTAAGTTCTTTTTCCAATTTCAATCTCAGATACTGAAGTGATTTATCATACTGAGCTGGTCGTATAACTTTGATGCCATTAACTATACCATCCAAATTGAAATAGGTGTAATTATCAATATTCGTTATATCTAATTTAGCGTTTAAGTACTTATCTGAGCTTAGATATACGGAAAGTTGTTGTGAATTAATATTGTTAAAAGAATCGAGATTATACCAATTATAATTGATGTAATCGGATTGATAAAGCAAATAATTATAATTTGGAAGTCTAGACGAAATATTTATTCCTCCACCGAAGCTTATATCTTCATTAATTTTTAGAGTTAGGTTAGCATCGATATAATTACCACTAAATTCGTCAGACAAATTCAAGCCAGCGGTACCTCGTAATTTTAGAGCGCCAATTTCTTTTGAATAACCAGCATCAACTCCAATAAAACTTGTCTTAATTCTATTAGGTATTAATTCATCTGAAATTAAAACAACACTGTTATATCCATAATTTAAATTGGTATAGTTTAAATTAAACGAAAAATTTCCCAATAAATCGTTTTGATAAAGAAATCCAATTTTCGATTGAAAATTCTCTAATGTCACTTTATCCTTTATTTCATTAGTAAACGAATCACCAAAATAATCAGTTACAGATGAGTTTTGTGTGTAATCGTAATACTTATCTTCAAAGGAAATAGTATTGTTAATGTATAAGTTATTGCTATCTAATGAGTCGGTTTTCTTAATAATTTCATAAGAGTGATCTAAGAAAAATCGTTTACCAACAAGAATATTTTCAGCGTTCTCAAAATTAGGATCAAAGACAGACCTATCTAAAAACTCCTCATTACCGTTTTCAAAATTCTCAATATCCACATCTTGCAACCCACCATTCTCTTGATTGAGTAAATCTTGCATTACGATATGACCTCTGGCGTTATATCGATTATTTTTTGATTTATAATTAGTAGTAAATCTGAAATTACCAGAACTGGTTAAAGCATTCTGATAATTACCTAAGGATCTTAAGCCTTTATAAGCAATAGAAAAATTAAATTGCTTTGATAAATTCACAGAAAAAAAAGCATCTAACATTTGACCTTGCTGAAATGCCGTTTTATAGGTTAATCTTGTCCAAGGTGTTGGTACTTCATAATACTTTATATCATTTGAATGATAATAATTAAAATGTCTAGCCCTAGCACCAAATAAGGGTATTAGATTTTTGCCCTTTGGATTATATGTTAATGTATTATAGGTCTGGCCAATATTTGCAAATGGCATTAAACCAAAATTGTCACTTTGCAAATAATTAAACTTGTATTGCTTATCGATTACCAAAGTTGTATCTACAATAGATGTATCAACTTCAGTATTAAATCGAAGATACATATCAATAGAAGCTACATTCTTGAATCCCTTTGCCCTTTTAACTGCTGATGTATCTTCTCCGAATGGATTATCCGGCCTATTAACATTCCCAGTACTTAATTTCGTTTGTGAACACATTGTATTAACCACAAACAAAACTAAAAAGATGGTAAAAATATTTTTGGCCAACATTAAATTAAACTAATTCTCTAAGGTTATTTATGTAGAGGTTGATGCAAATGTAATTAAATAATTAACCAACTTATGTGGAACAAATATTAAATAAATTCATAAAAAAAAGACCGTTATTTGGAATAACGGTCTTTTGAGTATAAAATTTGTATTCTAAATTTTAATCAATCGTAAATGTACCAGAGGCTAGAGATCCTCCAACAGCACCACTAGCTATAACTTGATTACATCCGTTTAATACTCTAATAGCACTACCACCATCTCCGTAAAGATCGCCTAACTGCCATGTATAAGTTCCTGACGCTAGAGTGCCTACCGGCACAACTATTGTTGTGAAATCATCTGCAGGATTGTTGTATGGTCCACCCGCAGCAACAACATTACCACCTGCATCAAGAATATTCCAAACAGTTTCATCTGGCCAATTATCAGTATCTATTTCTACTGTTAAGTTTGCAGCATCAGCTGGAGGACATACTAATGCAACACTTATTACAACTGAACTTGTTGATGGAACAGTGTCGATTTCAGTAGTTTCAGCAAATTCAACAACGATATCTGTAAATTCAAATGTTAAACCAGCCTCTAATGCAGAAACTGCTATCATTGCTGAATTCGAACCTGCTTCAATAACAACAGAGCTAGGTGCACTGAATGCATTAGCTGGAGCAGTTGAATTAACAGAAGTTAAATTAAAAGTTCTGTCTGATTCTGTCTTATTTCCAGTATAAATTGCAACCTCGATTGTCTTACTTCCAGCTCCTACATCAACCGTCTCAGTTATTGCATCAGTACCAAAAGCAATGTAATTTGGAGTTAGTGTGTCTTTTTCCTCCTCACAACTGTAAGTCAGCACAAGACATCCAACTATTAATAATTTTAAAATTTTCTTCATTTTGAGATAAGTCTTTTAATTTAATTTAGTTTTGATCGTTGATAAACGGATTATCCTGAATCTCTCTTTGAGGAATCTCGAAAGTTAATCTGTTATCATTATGAGAAATCGATTCTCCAACAAATGACAAGTGGTTACTACCTCTTGTAATTGTCGCCTGATTTCTCTTCATAGCAAAATACGATTTACCTTCACCCCATAATTCCCATCTAGTCTGCATATAAATCTCGTCAATTAAAGCTTGACCACTTAATGCATCTATATACGAAGGATCATCAACTCTATTATCAACTAAAGAGTGTAAAACATTTCTTGCGGCTCCATCCTGACCAGATTTCGCTAAAGCTTCTGCTTCTAACAAAACCATCTCAGCATGACGCATGTATACATAATCAGCTTTTACTTGAGTAGAAGTACCAAATGGTACACGATCTGCATCATATTGCTTAAATAATGGTTGTAAGTAGTTTGCACCAGGAGTAGCAAAGAATTGATCTCTTCTGATATCATCTGCTCTCATACTGTTATATAAACCCTCGTCCATAACTTTAGTATCACCTACAGCTGCATAACTGTAAGAAAAGAAGTCTACCTGACCCCACCATGAAAGAAGACCAACACCAGAATTTTCATTGATATCAACTCCCCACATCCAAGATGGATTACCTACTTCATTAAAACCACCTAAAATACCAAATGTATCAGCTGTATTTGGCATTAAAACTGAATTTGATTTGGCAAAATTTGCCGCAGCTGCAACTTCGTCCCAACGTGATCTCTGCGCCGCAATTGCATACGCTAGTATACCATGCGCAATGTACTTATCAATTTGAGCCTTAGAACCTTGAGTGTAATCCTCTAATAACACTATTGCTCTGTTCAAATCACTTTCTATCAACCCATATACTTCAGCCTGAGTGGACTTAGGTAAAGTCTCAGCTGTTAACCTATCATATAAAGGTATAATTGGTTGATCAGCTACATAATCATCAGCATACAATTGTGCTAACATAAAAAATGAATGCGCTCTTGAAGCTAATGCTTGACCTAATAATGCTCTAGCCTCAGGATTTGTTGGATCTGCATCCGCACCACCTAAGTTAGACATAGCTAAATTTGCATTAAGTATCTGTCCATAATAGTATGACCATGTCTGGAAGTTATCCGTATAAGTAAAATCTTGAGTAGCCTGCATCTCAGTTATTGACGCTCTATACCATCCATATACACTACCAGATAATGCCATATCACTACATAACATATCCGAGAATATATCATAAGCTTTTTGACCAAAATCATCATGACCACCTGTACCACCAGTACCACTAGTAAACATTGTAGTATAAATACCATCAACTGAACCTTGTACTAAGCCTGGGTTTAAGTTTACAACCTCACCCAATTCTGTCTCTGAAATAAATTGTGTAGGCTGTTGATCTAAGAAGTCCTCCTCACAACTATGAAGGCCTATCACTAAACAACCTAAACCAATTAATTTTAAAACACTTTTTTTCATATCGCTTTTTTTTAAGTTAAAATTTTATTCTTGCTCCAAGAGTAAAAGAAGATAAAGGTGCATACAAGTTTCTACTTGTATTACCAAATTCTCTAACTGTTGGGTTATATCCTTCTCTTGCAGTAGAAATAAATAAGTTATCGCCCGAGAAGAATATATTAACATTATCAATACCAGTTTTATCCAAAAACTTACTTGGTAAATTATAACCAATATTAATACTGTTTAATGAGATGTAATCAGAACTAATGATAAATCTATCACTCTGTCCAACATCATTCGGAACAGATCCATTACCTAATAAAGGCACATTAGTTATGTCACCTGGCTGTTGCCATCTATCTCTAATATCAGCATGTAAAGTACCACTTGCCGTTGCAAAACCACGCTCAAAAAATTCTCTATAGTTGTTGTCATAAGCATAGCCACCAAACTGGTATGTAAACTGTATACCGTAAGTAAAGTTATGAATATTACCTTGTAATCTGAATGCACCCTGAAGGTCAGGAATCGCAGATTTATCAGCCCATTTTTCGGTTGCAACAGCATAATCTTTAGTCACCCTTTTCTTAAAATTATTAGAATCAGGGTTTCTGAATTTATGAACTTCTAAAGATCCAGTTTCAATTTCTTCACCGGCGTCAAAAATATCGTTGTTGTTTAAATCGTCGTAATACTCATACCACATTGGGAATCCATCAGCAGGATCAACACCTGCATACTCTCTCATGTAAAAATCAAATATTGAACGACCAACTTGAAGGGCAGTATTCCCTCTGTTAATAAACTCATCAGCTGTTTGAGCTGGTAAAGCCAATAATTCGTTGTCAAATGCCGCGCCATTAACAGCAACATCTAAAGTAACGTTGTCCTTATTTATTACGTGGAAATTTAAATCGAATTCAATACCTGTGTTTCTTAACTCACCGTCATTTACAAGTAATCCACTAGAACCAGACGATGGATTTACAGGTTTGTTAAAGAATAAATTCTCTGTATCATTTCTATACCAATCGATACTACCATCTACAATATCTCCTAGCGTAAATTCAGCACCTGCTTGCAATTGTCTCTTTCTTTCCCAAGTAATATCAGGATTTGCAATATTACCTACTAAAGATACAGCGAAACCACCATCTAAGTTTGTAACATCAAATAAGTTAACCCCATTATAGTACTGACCAGTAGCAGCAACTACACCTTGCTCATCACCTGCTAAACCAAAAGAACCCTTAACTTTTAAGTACCTTAAAAAATCACTATCCTCTAACCATGACTCATTTGTCATAATCCAGGCACCACCAACAGACCAAAATGTATCCCATTTATTCTCTGCGAAAACTGAAGAACCATCACGACGGATAGATCCTGTTAAGTAGTATTTATCGTCGAAATCATAATTAACTTGACCGAAGTAAGACTCTAAAGTCCTTCCTTCCTGGAAACCTTCTGCTGGATCTTGATTAACAATATACTGTGTTAACTCAAGTGCAAAAGGAACCTCCGCTCCAGACTTTGATCCTGTTTGAACCTTAAAACTTAGTTCGTTACTCTCGTGCGCAGCAAGTGCCTCTATAGAATGCTTTCCAAAATCTTTTCTGTAACGGAATAATTGTAAGAAGTTACTTGTTTCGTTTGTTTGATTACTTTGGAATAACTCACCACCAGCTGAAGAACCAAATCCATAGAACTGGTTAGACATTTGCTTAAAAATGTTACCTCTATACTGATAACTGTAAGACGTTTCGAAGGTTAAATCTTTAGTAATGTTAACATCAAGATTTACACTACCAACAAGCTCGTTTCTGTCATAACCATTAAAGTCAAAAAGCATATTACCATATGGACTTACACCATCAGATGAAGGTCTTCCCGGAACTGCTCCTCCGAATGAAATTGCACCGTAATCTGGAATAAATCCTCCTAACACAGGGTCTGGTATTTTATTACCGTTGTTATCTCTAGCAAAAACACCAAATATTCTCGGAACTTTGTCAATAAATTCAAAAATTGCAGAAGACCCACCTAAGTTGGCGCTATTTCTTTGTTCTGCATACAAGTATGATATGTTTGTACCTACTTTTAACCAATCTTTAATCTGAGACGACACATTAACACGCGCTGAATATCTCTTGTAAGAAGAATTCCGTGCTATACCGTTATCATCTAAAAAACCACCAGATATAAAGTATCTAGACTTTTCGTCACCTCCACCGAATCTTACATTTGCCTCGTAACGCATTCCGTCACGAATAATTAAATCTTCAAAATTTTCAGGTGTAAATTTTCTTGAAACCCCTGTAAACTTTCCAGTATTTGGATCGATTAGTTGGTTACCAGGCGCATTCCACATATTATAACGTAAAGGAAGAACACCAGTAATACCAGTATCACCAATTAAGTTTTCAGTTGCCCATGCATTTGCAGTGGCAAGATCCTCACCAAAATTGATTCTGCGACCATTTCTAAGACCTTCCCATATTAACTCAAGATTTTCTTCTTGATTAGTTATTGTATTATAACGTGGGATTATCTGAGAGTTAACACCGGACTTAACGTCTACTTCGATATAACTTTCAGCAGAAGAACCACTCTTCGTAGTAATTAATACTACACCATTAGATCCTCTCGAACCGTAAATAGCGGTTGCCGTCGCATCTTTTAATATTACCGTACTTTTAATATCAGTAGGATTAATAGCATTTAATGTTTCTGTTGCGGTAATAGGAATACCGTCTACTACATAAAGTGGAGAACGGTTACCACTAATAGAACCGAAACCACGAATACGTACAGTGGAAACAGTACCTGGCTGACCAGTTGTATTAATTACCTGTACACCTGATGCCTCACCAGCTAAGGACTGCGTTACGTTAGCGAAGTTTTTATTCTCGATATTTTCGGAATCAACCTGTGTAACTGTACCTGCAAAGGCTTTTTTTGTTGTAGTACCATAACCTACGACTACAACCTCTTCTAACGCATTCTCAGTTAGAGCTACGTCATATACGTTACTTGCACCCACTGTAACTTCAGTAGCATCCATAGCAACATAAGAGATGACTAATACATCTCCTGATTGAGCTTGAATAGCATATTTGCCATCAAAATCTGTTTGAGTACCTCTCGCCGTACCCTTTACAACTACTGTAGCACCGGGAAGGGGTAAACCATCCGAAGCTGTAGTAACTGTACCTGTGACAGTTTTCTCTTGTGCAAAAGAAAATTGCATCACGAACGCCATAAATAGCGTTAATAACCATGTTAACTTTAATTTCATAAAACAATTATTTGAGTTAGTCTAATTGCAAACATCTTAATTTAATATTAAATAAACAAGTGTTTTTGTCAAAAAAATGTTAACTCAATTAAGAATCTTTTAATCTTATATTTTAAAAGTTTCAGCGCGTTTTTCACTTATAAACTCAATAATTAGATACACAAACTGTAAAAGGGTTGCGTTAAAATTTTAATTTTGTTCAAACTTTAACATTTTGCCTTTAAAAATTCAATATTCAAATTATGGCTTAGAATGTGGTACAGATGAAGCCGGTAGAGGTTGTTTGGCAGGTCCCGTAACTGCAGCTGCTGTTATCCTTCCTTTATCATTTAACAACTCCTCATTAAATGACTCTAAACAGATTTCAGAAAAAAATAGAAATCAATTAAAATCTATTATTGAATCAGAAGCTTCTCACTTTTCTATTGAACACATCTATGAAACTGAAATTGATGAAATTAATATCCTTAATGCCTCAATTAAGGCTATGCACCAATCAATTTCAAATCTAAATATTGAGCCTAATTACATAATAGTAGACGGCAATAGGTTTAAACCTTATAAAAGTATACCCTACAAAACCATAATTAAAGGCGATAGTAAATATTTAAGTATAGCGGCCGCATCTATTCTTGCCAAAACTTACAGGGATTTGTACATGAAACAAATACACGAAGAATTTCCCATGTATAATTGGAAAAAAAACAAAGGATACCCAACCAAGGAGCATAGAGAAGCTATTAAAAAATACGGTCCTACAAAATACCATCGAAAATCATTCAGATTATTACCAGAACAATATCAATTGGATTTATAACTTATTATATTTGATATTAATTTAATCCTACAGTATAAATGAAATATTATTGTTATTATGTTTTGGTTTGCATTCTTCTAGTGTCTTGCCAAAAAGATTATGATAAAAACCTAAAACCATTTCATTTTATCCCAGAAACTTCAGATCTTATTATTAAGGTTAATGCTTTAAATGACTTTAGTATTAGTTTGGAGTCTAACCCAATTCTTTATTCCTTATATAATGAGGACATAAAAAATGTAGAATCCTTAATAAGGAAATTTAATTTTACATCTCCTATATACATAGCTTTTAAAGAAAAATCAATTAACAAGACGGAATTCCTAATCCTTTCTAAAGGTGAAATTGATTTATTTGCGTCTGATAGTTTATCAAGTAATCTTCGGGAAGGAATCAAAAACTCCGAAGTAACTAAAATAATTATTGATTCAACGGACTTTTATTATAACCATATTAACGGAGTGTTTATTGGATCGAATAATGCAGATTATGGCTCTAGATTAAACACAAAAGATATATCATCGGAATTTTATGATTTAATTGAAACAACAGATAATTCTGCACTGGCATCTGTGATTTTTAAAAGTAATAATATTAAATACTCAGATTTGTTGTTCTCAGAATTTTTGAATGATGAGTATGCCATTATTGATATCAATCAAAATTCTGGTAACATATCCTTTAATGGTATCGTAACAAATACTGATACTTTAAACGATATACTTTCTAAAATTAAGTATACTTTACCACAAAAAATAAATACATCACTAATAGCTCCCAGCGACACAAAAGAATTAAAGAGCCTTTTATTTGATGATTACTCAAAACTTAGAAAAAACTTTAAGGATACAACCATTGTAGGTACTGATAATTTAAAGTCTTTTTTAACTTACAGTGGTGAAATCGCCCTTATTGACAATGCTTTAATTCTACATTCATTGGATACAGATTTATTAATAGAGTCAATTGATGATAAAAGCTTTAAAGAATCATTTAGAGAAATAGATATCTATAGTTTTGGTAAACCAGACTTTTTTAAATATCAGTTTCAGCCTGTTATTACATTTGACAAGTCATCTTATTTCTTTACAAAAGATGATTTTGTAATATTTTCTAGCAAAGTTGAATATTTAAAAAAAATAATAACTGATTATTTAAGCAATAAAACACTCGCGAATTCTGAAGCTTTTCAATACATACAAGAAAACTTAAGTGACGAATCTTCCATGTTTATTTATAAAAACTCTGAGAATTTATCTGATATTTTTAATTCAAATTTAGCCGGATATGATGCCAATGCGGTACAATATATCTATGAAGACGATTATGCCCATATAAATGGAATTATTGAAAAATTCAAGAAGAAAAGAAGTGCTAAAACCATTGCAGAAAATTTTAACACTAGCATTGAGGATGATATTATTCTAGGTCCTCAGGTTGTAACTAACCATCTAAATAGAACCAAGGATATTGTAATACAAGATACAAAGAACAACCTTTATCTTATATCAAGTGCTGGAAACATATTATGGAAGAAAAAATTACAAGACAAAATTTTAGGTGAAATTGAGCAAATAGATATTTATAAAAATGGACGTCTTCAGCTTGCTTTTGCAACTTCAAAAAGAGTGTATGTTATAGATAGAAATGGTAAGGATGTTGGACCCTTCCCGTTAAAGTTTAATGACCCCATTACAAAACCATTATCTGTATTTGATTACGACAAGAAAAAAGATTACAGGTTATTAGTCGCCCAAGACAAAAATCTGTTAATGTATAATACTAGAGCTAAGATTGTAAATGGTTTTAAATACAAAAGCAATAGTGGTACAATAATCACTCAACCAAAACACTTTAGAATTGGTAATAAGGACTTCATTGTTTTTGGTGCAGGTGAAAGACTTAAAATACTCAATAGAAGAGGTTCTGATCGTGTTATAGTGAATGACAAAATTAGATTTTCAAAAAATCAGATTTATTTGCATCAAAATAAGTTCACAACAACTAACACATTAGGCCAGTTAATACAAGTCAACGCAAAAGGTGAAAAATCAACTAAACAAATAAATCTATCCAAAAACCATGTAATTGATGCTACGAGCAAAACGCTGGTTAATTTAGATGAAAACAAATTACAAATTAGAGCTAATACCGTAGATTTAGATTTTGGCGATTATACCAATCCACAAATATTCTATCTTAACAATAAAATTTATGTAACTACCACAGATTTACAAACCAAAAAAATCTATTTATTTGATAGCCAAGGAAAACCTATTCCAAATTTTCCTATATATGGAACTTCAGAAGCAATTTTAACCAATTTAGATAGCGATAGAAATTTAGAATTAGTTACTTTAAGCGACAGCAAAACAATACTAACTTATAAACTTTATTGATCCCTACTAGCTACCTTTATTTTTAAAACTAAAAGGTAATTACTAATTTTATAATATAAATGTCCACACAGTTCTTATCAAAGAATAATCATTAATAAGAGCCTGAGTTTCATTTAAATATAGAGGTAACCAAATCTAAAGTCCTCGAGTCCGAAAACGCCAAATTTATTTTGGCGTTTTCACTTTTATGTTCTACACCTTTTGTAGTATTGCACCTCAAATTAATAATGTAAACATCTCTAATGATAAAAAGACAAAAAGCTTCCTTAAAAGCCTGTGTTATCCATAAGGTTGGTAATAAATTCAATGACACAAGAAACGCGTTTTCTGATCAGTGCGTAGACTTTGATGAAGAAACATATGAACTAATGTTACCTTACCTATTAAAATCCTTTGTTAGTACCTCTGAAAGTTTCAGGTTTCATCACCATAGTGATGTTGATTTAAATGAAATCAACACCTATTCAAACCAAATTTTCAATGGCGAAACTGAATTTGTTGAAGTATCGAAACACATCATATCTCATCTCTATGAACAAAGTAATTCTGCACAAATTAAAACTGGTGACGTACTAGTATGTCATTTTGAAAACATCCAATACGAAGATTATTTAACTGATGCCGTCGGTATATTCAAAGTTGAAAATAAAGTTCCTTTTTTTCAGACTTATTTAGAATCTGGCAATTATGATATCCTAGTTCAAAACGGAATCCAATCAAAAAAAATTGATAAAGGTTCTTTAATATTGAATACCTCTGATATGGAGGGTAAAATTGTTTTAAGTGTTGACAACAATACTTACGATACTCAATACTGGATTAAAAGCTTTTTAAATATTAAATACCCTGATGATAGTAACCAGCACACCAAGAATTGTATTGAAATGTGTAGAGAATTTTCAAAGGAGGTTATTCAACCAAATTTTGGTGGACAAGATAAAAGTAACTTTTTGGCCAAAACCTTTGAATTCTTTAAAGAAAATGAAATTGTAAATATTGAAACATTTAAGGAAGAGGTGTTTGATGAAGAAAATCAAATACAGCTATTTGAAGATTACAAAAAAACCTATGAGGCCGATAATAAGGTGTTGATAAGAAACCGATTTGATGTTTCAGAACGGGTACTAAAAAAACAAAAGCAAAAGATTAAGACCGAAATTAAATTAGACACCAATATTCAAATAAAACTAGATGTTAATACACCTGATGCCTCTGCTGAATATTTAGAGAGAGGCTATGATGCGGAGAAAAAAATGCACTTTTATAAAGTGTTTTTTAATGATGAAGCTTAATTAACTAAACAATACACCAAATTCTATCTTAAATTTCTCTCAAGACTACCAAATATCAATTTATATATTTCATTTGAATTGTATATTGGAGATAAATAGGTTGGTAAGACAAATTTGTCCCTCAATGTTACTTATTCTAAAATTAGATTATTAACTATTAAATCAATAATTATGAGCTTAATATCTGATAATATAATACTTGGACCAAATGGTAGAGATTTTGGAACCGATGCTGTAGAAAAAAAGATTTAGATTGCATAAAAAATAGAATTCTTGGTTTAGATGGAATTAAATCCGTAAAGGTTAACATGGATATATTCCCTAAAAAGTTACAGTATATGTTTCTAAACTTATCAGTGTAGAAGAACTAGAGAAAACAGCTAAAACCACAGGTTTTCATGCAGTTCCAACTAAAGATTTTGAAGTATAGCTTCAAGATTTTATAGACATTCAATAGTGTAGCAAATTAATTTTTACATACACTAAATGAAATTTGCTTCGAAGAGGTTACCAAAATGTTTCAAAATCTTTGCCTTTACCTCTTCTTCATCAACATATTTTAACTTTAATTCATTATTTAAAGAAGTAACAGCTTTACCTCTTATACCGCATGGAATTATATTATCAAAATAACCCAAATCCGCATTTACATTAAGAGCAAAACCATGCATAGTTACCCATCGGCTAGCTCTAACTCCCATAGCACAAATTTTACGCGCAAATGGTGTTCCAACATCCAACCAAACACCTGTTTCACCAGGACTTCGTTCCGTCGTTATACCGTATTCTGCCAACGTAAGAATTATAATCTCTTCTAAAAGCCTAAGGTATTTATGAATATCTGTAAAGAAATTATCTAAGTCTAAAATCGGATATCCAACGATTTGACCAGGGCCATGATATGTTATATCGCCACCTCTATTAATCTTATAAAAGGTCGCACCTTTTTCTGTTAATTGAGGTTCAGACAAGAGTAAATTAGACAAATCGCCACTCTTACCCAAGGTATAAACATGAGGATGCTCAACAAAGAGAAAATGATTGTCGGTTGCCAATCCAGCATCTTCTCTTCTATTCTTTATTTTGGTATCTAAAATTGCCTTAAAAAGAGTTTCTTGATAATCCCAAGTATCCTTAAAATCTTTTAAACCTAAATCCTCTAGTTTTATATCCTTATTCATTATCAAATAACAAAAAAATCACGTCTTAAAATGAATTTAAGAGTGCAAAGATAAGCAATTATCTATCGGGATTATTTAAAATAACTAAGGCCGCAATAACACCTGGAACCCAACCGCAAAACCATAATAAAAATACTATAAATATTGATCCACATCCTTTATCAAAAACTGCTAAAGGTGGACAAATAATGGAAAGTAAAACACGCCAAATACTCATATTCTCGTTTGATGAATTGATGATTAAAACTTCAAAACAAAAGTTAAAAATTGTCTCATTGAGTTTGCCGATCTAACATCTAACATTTTAAAAAGCAATATGAAAAAAACATTTTTAATTTGGTAAACTCAATAGGACAAACCAACTAAATATTGTTTTTTCTATACAGATTTTTATTAATCTGTATCCATATGACGCAAAGTGTTATAAGTTGTTACACTTTGGATATTTATCTATTTCAAACTATCCTATTTTTATGTAGTTTCACTTTATGCGCTATTTGTTCTTATTATTCTTTTTTTGTTTAATTCTATTAAATTTATGTTGTTTTCAATCTTCTAATAATCTGGATAAAACGCAGCACTAAATAACAACAATAGCTCTAAATAAATAATGATAATTGTCACTACAAACCTTTACAAAATTGATATTTCAAGTATTTTTAAAACTTTTATTATTTCACGGAATGCAATTTATTCTAAAAGATTTCATACTACTTTTGAAATAGTTTAATTTTGCGCTTTTAAAAATTAACAGAATGCAACTTTCAGAACAAGAATTAGTAAGACGAGAAAAGTTAAGCAAACTTAGGGCTTTAGGTGTAAATCCATACCCAGCCGACCTATTTCCAGTAAACCACACTTCTAAACAGATTAAATCTAATTATGAAGAAGGTAAAAAAGTTATTGTTGCTGGTAGATTGATGTCTCGCAGAATTCAAGGTAAAGCATCATTCGCTGAATTGCAGGACAGTGAAGGTCGTATTCAAGTATATTTTAATAGAGACGAAATTTGTCCTGGTGAAGACAAGACACAATATAACGATGTATATAAAAAGCTTTTAGATATTGGTGATTTCATTGGTATAGAAGGTGAATTATTTACAACACAAGTAGGCGAAAAAACGGTTATGGTTAAAGAATTCAGTCTTTTGAGTAAAGCCTTAAAACCATTGCCGTTACCAAAACAAGACTCAGAGGGAAATACCTATGATGAGTTTAATGATCCTGAGTTGCGTTATCGTCAGCGCTATGCAGATTTAGCCGTTAATCCTCATGTTAAAGAAGTATTTGTAAAACGCACCAAGCTTTTCAATGCTATGCGTAACTTCTTTAATGATGCAGGTTATTTTGAAGTTGAAACTCCAATATTACAGCCAATTCCTGGTGGTGCAGCGGCACGTCCATTTATAACTCATCATAACTCATTAGATATTCCTTTATACATGAGAATTGCTAATGAATTGTACTTAAAACGACTTATTGTTGGCGGATTTGAAGGCGTTTATGAGTTTTCTAAAAACTTTAGAAATGAGGGTATGGATAGAACCCATAATCCTGAGTTCACAGCAATGGAAATTTATGTGGCCTACAAAGATTATAATTGGATGATGGACTTCTGCGAAAAACTGTTAGAATATTGTGCAATTGCTGTTAACGGTACTACAGACGCAACGTTTGGAGAACATCAAATTAGTTTTAAAGCACCTTACAAAAGAATTACAATGCGTGATTCTATCCTAGAGTTTACAGGTTTTGATATTTACGGAAAATCTGAAGACGAAATCAGAGAGGCTGCAAAATCTATGGCTGTTGAAGTAGATGATACCATGGGTAAAGGAAAACTAATAGATGAAATATTCGGAGAGAAATGTGAAGGCAATTATATTCAACCAACCTTCATAACTGATTATCCGAAAGAAATGAGTCCATTATGCAAGGAGCATAGAGAAAACCCAGAGTTGACCGAACGATTTGAACTTATGGTTTGTGGTAAAGAAATAGCAAATGCATATTCGGAGTTAAATGATCCTATTGATCAAAGAGAAAGATTTGAGCATCAATTAAAGCTCGCTCAAAAAGGTGATGATGAAGCCACTGAATTTATAGATTATGATTTTTTAAGAGCCCTAGAATATGGTATGCCACCAACATCAGGAATGGGTATTGGCATGGATAGACTAGTAATGTTCTTAACTAATAATCAAAGTATTCAAGAAGTATTGTTTTTCCCTCAAATGAAACCTGAAAAGAAAAAGGTGGAATTAAGCGATAATGAAAAAATAATATTTGATATCCTAAAGTCTGAAAAACGAATGACTTTAACCGAATTAAAATCACAATCTGGATTGAGTAATAAAGGTTGGGACAAAGGAATAAAAGGTCTAAGTAAATTAGGCTTAACCAAAGTTGAAAAGACAGAAGAAGGGTTATTTGTAGAAATAGTCTAATTTCTAACATTTTCAAACACATTTAATAAGGAACTATATAATTATGGTTCCTTTTTTAATAGGATTAGATTCCCATTCAACCAAATAAACTTGCTTTTTTATTCATTTTTGTTAAATTCGCTCTGCTATTAACCTTCATCAGGCCCAAAAATGAAGCAACTTACGTCCCTCCTATTAGTTTTAATTTTCGTCTTTTCTTGCGTAAGTGATGATGGTATGACTATAGTTGAAACACCTGCTGTAGTTGCGGAATTTAAGACAAATCTTTCTGAATTAAATCTTTATTCAGGTGACATTAGTGATCTCATCATTTCGCCTAAGGCATTCGAATATGAAATAGGTACACCTCTTTTTTCAGATTATGCTCACAAAGAACGATTAATTGCATTACCTGATAATACATCGTTACAGTACAATGGTGACGGACTTCCAATATTTCCAGATAACACGGTCATAGCAAAAACTTTTTATTACAATTTAGATGAACGTGATTTATCAATGGGGAGACAAATCATAGAAACAAGAGTGCTCATAAAATCCAATGGAATCTGGGAATATGGAGATTATAAGTGGAATGCAGATCAGACTGAAGCTGTATTAGATCCTAGCGGAAGTATATTACCAATTACATGGATTGATATTGAAGGTAACGAAAGATCTACCCAATATGAAATTCCATCAAATCAGGATTGTTTTTCCTGTCATAGCAGTTATGACAATACAACGCCAATAGGACCTAAACTGAGATCTTTGAATTTTGACAGAAATGGTGTTAATCAGCTACAGAATTTAATAAATACAGGCCAACTTATAGGAATAACAGAAGTAAGTTCAATTGACAGTGTACCAAATTGGCAAGACTTGTCCTATTCAGTGGAAGAAAGATCTCGAGCTTACTTTGAAGTAAATTGTGCACACTGTCATATTCCTGGTGGGTTTTGTGATGATCAATCCACCTTAAATTTAGACTTCTCAACACCGTTTAGCGAAACAAATATTGTGGAAAGAAAACAAAGTATATCATTTAGAATTTCTGAAAACAATCCAGGTTTCAGCATGCCATTTATTGGGACAACTCTATTGCATGAAGAAGGTATTTCATTAATCCAAGAATTTTTAGACAGCCTATAGTTGGCGTTAAATAAATACTAAAGTCAGGTTTTTAACACAGACATTGCTCTTGTAATCCGTATTTTCAGACGAATTTTTAAAAAACCGACTAACGTGAAGCAAATAAACATTAAGCTACTATTTGTAGTACTAGCTTTTATGGCTTTTTCGTGTAAAACAGCAGAAAAAGCAAGTAAATCGAAAACTCCAGATGCCACAGCTACAGCAAAACCTCCAGGAAAAAAACCTGGTAAAAACGATCCAAAACCTTATAACAAAGTAATTACTAAAGACGCTAAAAGTGATGAAGGGTTATTTACCGTTCATACTGTGGATGACAAGTATTATTACGAAATACCAGACACTCTATTTAATAGAGAAATGCTTATGGTTACACGTATAGCAAAGACTGCTAGTGGTATTGGTTTCGGTGGTGGAAAACAAAATACTCAGGTATTGCGTTGGCAAAGAAATGGTAAAAAGGTAGTGTTAAGAGTGGTTTCTCATCAGGTGGTTGCCGCAGATTCGTTACCAGTTCATGAAGCAGTGGTAAACTCAAATTTTGAGCCTGTTTTAGCTACATTTCCAATTCAGGCTTACAGCAAAGATTCTACAAGTACAGTAATCGATGTAACACCTTTATTTAGCAAAGATGTTAAAGCATTGGGTTATCCTCAGTCAAGAAGACAACAATACAGAATCACAAGATTAGAGTCTGATAAATCTTTTATTGAATCTGTTAAAAGTTATCCTTTGAACATTGAAGCAAGACATGTAAAGACATATGCCGCAGGTCGTCCGCCTTCAAATTCTAGCACAGGAAGTATCTCATTAGAATTAAATAACTCTATGATCTTACTTCCAAAAGAACCTATGAAGCGTCGCATGTTCGATCAGCGCGTTGGATGGTTCGCGAGAGGACAAGTAGATTATGGTTTAGATGCTCAAGAAAGTAAAACCATAAGCTATTTAGATCGTTGGAGATTAGAAGTTAAAGATGAAGATGTAGAGAAGTTTAAACGTGGTGAGTTGGTTGAACCAAAAAAACCAATTATCTATTACATTGATAGAGCAACACCAAAGCAATGGCGTAAATACATTAAACAAGGAATTGAAGACTGGCAAGTTGCTTTTGAAACTGCAGGATTTAAGAATGCAATTATAGCTATGGATCCTCCAACACCAGAAGAAGACCCAGAATGGTCTCCAGAAGACGTTAGATATTCAGTAGTAAGATATTTGGCCTCGCCAATCCCAAATGCTAATGGACCTCACGTTAGTGACCCAAGATCTGGAGAAATTTTAGAAAGTGATATTAACTGGTACCATAACGTAATGACATTATTACGTAATTGGTTCTTTGTACAAACCGCAGCTATCAATCCAGATGCTAGAGGTGTAGCATTTAAGGATGAAGTAATGGGACGATTAATTCGTTTTGTTTCGGCACATGAGGTTGGCCATACTCTAGGATTACCACATAACATGGGTAGTAGTGTTGCATATCCAGTAGAAAAACTGCGTGATCCAGAATTTACTAACCAATTTGGGACAGCACCATCCATTATGGATTATGCACGCTTTAATTATGTTGCACAACCAGGTGATGAAGGTGTAGCCTTAATGCCAAATATTGGTCCTTATGACAAATATGCTATTATGTGGGGTTACAAGCCTATTTTAGATGCAGAGACAGCAGACGATGAAAAGAAAACTTTAGATAGTTGGATACTTGAACATGCTGGAGATCCAAAGTATAGGTTTGGAAGACAGCAATTTGGTGTAATAGACCCTAGTTCTCAAACAGAAGATTTAGGTGACGACGCTGTTTTGGCAAGTGCCTACGGAATTAAAAACCTTCAGAGAATTGTTCCAAACTTAATTGAATGGACAGCTGAAGATGGTAAAAATTATGATGACTTAGAAACCATGTATGCTCAAGTTCTTAGTCAATTTAATCGTTATATGGGACACGTTTCTTCTAATATTGGAGGTGTTTACGAATACTATAAGACTTATGACCAAGAAGGTGCAGTTTATACACATGTATCAACGGATCATCAGAAAAAAGCAATGCAATTTTTACAAGATGAATTATTTACAACTCCTGAATGGATGCTTGATAATAACATATTCAATAAAATAGAAAGTGCTGGTCATATAGAACGTGTTAGAGGCATCCAAACTCGCACGCTTAACAATATGATGGACTTTGGTAGAATGCAGCGTCTATTAGAAAATGAAACAATAAACGGAAGCCAAGCCTATGGTCTATATGATATGATGAAAGGCTTACGTCGTGGTTTATTCAGTGAATTACGCACTGGCCGAAAAATAGATATTTATAGACGAAATCTACAACGTGCCTACATAGAGCGTATGGAGTTTATTATGACAAATGAACAACCACCTGTTCCTGCTCAATTTAGACGCTTTATAAGAGCTACAAATGTAGATGTGAGTCAATCTGATATAAGAGCAGTTGTAAGAGCTGAATTAAAATCTCTACGTTCGCAACTTAGAAATGCACGCGGTGCGGACTCTATGAGTAGAATTCATATTACAGACGCCATTGAACGTGTAAATGATATTTTAGATCCTAAATAATTTGGTAACAAATTTTAAAAAAGGCTTCAATTAAATTGGAGCCTTTTTTTTATTTTAATAAGTTTTGAATTGCTAAATGATAGTCTTCAAATTGAACGAGATTATTATGGTCTCCACCTTCAATTGAGATAAAGTCAAGGTTGTCAATATTTAATTTAGACAGTTTTTTACCGGATTCATAAGGAACCACTTTATCAGATGTTCCATGTATAATAGCTATTGGACATTTTACTTTTTGTAGGTATTCATAATTGGGGAAATGGTAACGTAGCAATGACTTTATATGAATTAGCGGAAATCTATATTTTGCCACATCTAGAATGCTATAATAAGGTGTTTCTAAAATTAACTGTTTTGGCTTATTCTTAATCGCCAATTTAGAGGCCATACCAGTACCTAAAGACCTACCGTACAGCGTAATATTGTCCTCAGAATATTGCTTTAAAAGATAATCGTAACAGAATTGCGCATCACTATGCAAGGTATCTTCACTCAGTTTTCCTTGGCTTTTGCCATAAGTGCGATAATCCATTACCAAAACATCATAATTCATTTCAACGAAGTACTCGGTAATTTTACTCCATCGACTTAAATCACCTGCATTACCGTGAAAATATAATATAACACCTTTAGGATTCTCAGCCTTATAATGAATAGCATTTATTAAAACATCGTCGCTAGGTTTTAAAAACAATTCCTCATGAGGATAATTAAGCTCGTATACATAGTTCTCATTTAATGTAGTGGGTAAAAACATTAATTTTTCCTGAAAGTAATAAAGCGCTACTCCTACCATAATATATGCTCCTAAAAGAACAACAAATATTCTCTTAAGCTTTCTTTTTTGTTGAGTGAATGACATTAATACTGGTTGATTCTAAATCTATAGTTTTTGGTTGGCTATTTATTATTTCATCCAACATTTTATGATACGATTCAAAATTATTCAAATTCTTGTGGCCACCACCAATAACAGTATGTATTTTGGTGAGTTTCGGATTTATTTGTGCCAATTTAACACTAGACTTATATGGTATCAGTTTGTCATGTGTTCCATGAATAATATGTATTGGACACTGCACATATTTTAACCATTTGTAAGTTGGTAATGGGTATTTTAATAAAATTGAAAGTGGCATAAACGGTACATACCTAGCAGCGACCTTGGTGAGGCTATAATATGGCGCATCTAATATAAGCATTTTTGGGTTATTCAATGAAGCCAATTTTGTAGCAAAACCAGAACCTAATGACCGTCCGTAAAGTATTATTCTATCTTCTGAAGTCCTCTCCTTAATCTTATCATAGACCTTTTGTAAATCTCTTTTAAGAGCTTTTTGTGATCGCTTGCCAGTACTTTTTCCAAACCCTCTATAATCTACCATTAAAACATTATAACCGTGTCTGGTAAAATCTACTGCAAATTTGCCCCAACCTTTAATACTTTTAGAGTTGCCTTTTAAATATAACACTACACCTTTACTCTCATCTTTTGGAAAAAACCTTAGTCCATTTATAATGGCTCCATCGCGGGTTTCTAGATTGTATTCTTTAGTTTGCTGATTTTCATAATCAAACTGAAAATCTTTAGGTAGTTTTTCAGGTTTAAACAACATATAATCTTGCACATAATAAAGTGCAAGACTTATTGCAATATAAATTCCTATGATTAAAAATAAAGTTGAAATCCAATAAAGCATAATGGCAGATAACTTTCTACAAGATAGTAAAAAATGAAAACAGATCCTTTTTCAAATCAAGCACTTATAAATATTTGTTAAAACAAAATTTGAGGTTAAACCTATTGATTTTCATATAGTCATAATTATATAACTTAAAACAATTAAAAATGAAAAGCTTAGTAGTAATTGCGATAGCATTCTCAACATTGAGTGTAAATGCACAAGAGCGACGACAAGAGAGAAAGGGAAATGACCACAAGAAAGAAATTATGAAAGATTTGACTCCTGAAGAAGTTGCAAATCTTAAAACTAAAAAATTGAGGTTAAAACTAGATTTAACAGATATGCAACAAAAAAAAGTGGAATCGATTCTCCTTGAGCAAGCAGTTGAAAGACAAAATAAAAGAAAGGCGCATCAAAACAAAAAAGAAAAAGACAAACCTTCGAAAGAAGAATTTTTGAAGATGCAAAATGCAAGGTTAGATAGTAAAATTGAAATGAAACAAAAAATGAAGGATATTTTAACCGAGGAGCAATATGCAAAGTTTGAAAAAATGAAACCAAGGAGACACCAAAGACGGGATAAGCACATAAAAAGAAAATAAAGTACAATTCTTTTTTACTGTAAAAAGGATCGCTTAGGCGATACTTTTTTATTTAATTAAATAAAATTGTTATTTTAGGCTCAAATTAATTAATCAATATGAAAAAGTTAATCACCCTTTGTATTTTTGCTCTAGCTATGTTTTTCGGTTCACAATCATTAATGGCTCAAACTAGTATTATTACGGTAAATGAAAAAGCATCAGAAATAACTGAAAAATTAAGAAAGTTTATAAAATTTGATAATGAACAAGAAGACCAAGTATATGCTGCATACAAAGAATATATGCAAGCTACTTTAGATCTTAAAAATGTAGCAAATGTGGAAGAAGGTGTGAGAGAAAAAATAAATGCATTACTAGAAGATAAAATGCAAGCAATTTTATCTGAAGAACAATATTTACGTTACAAAGAATTTCCGAAGGAATAATTTCGGTTAAAAACTAAATATAAAGCCTTGTAAATTACAAGGCTTTTTTTATAGCGTTTTTGCAATCTCTTCAACAGCAGAGATAGTTTCATTTAAATCTTGGTAAGTTAATGCATCGGTAATAAACCAAGTTTCAAAGGCACTTGGTGCAATATAAATACCTCTTTCTAACATGCCATGAAAAAACGCCTTGAAGGTGTCGTTATTACCCTTAGCAGCTGTTTCAAAATCCACAACTTCATCTTCAGCAAAATGGACTGAAATCATACTACCAATTCTGTTTACAGTATGAGTAACATTATTTTTGAGTAATGCCTCAGCAATACCAGTATGTAAATATTTTGTTTTCTCTTCTAATCGATTCATTAAACCTTTATCGGTCTCAATGGCCTTAAGCATTGCATAACCAGCAGCCATTGCTAATGGATTACCGCTTAAAGTACCTGCCTGATACACTGGTCCATTTGGAGCAAGCACATCCATAATTTCATTGCGTGATGCAAATGCACCCACTGGCAAACCTCCACCGACTACTTTACCAAAACAAACAATATCAGCATCAACACCTTTAAGCTCCTGTACTCCTCCTTTTGCTAATCTAAAGCCTGTCATTACCTCATCAAATATGAGAAGGATCCCATTCGTGTTGCACATATCTCTTAATCCTTCTAAAAATCCCTCTTTAGGGGGAATACAACCCATATTACCTGCTACTGGCTCAATTATAATAGCTGCTATTTCATCTGTATTGGCAACAACCAGTTCCTCAACACTTAATAGATCATTATACCTTGCTAATAAAGTATCCTTTGCCGTACCTTGTGTAACACCTGGGCTATTCGGTGTACCAAATGTCGTAGCACCACTTCCAGCCGCAATTAAAAATGAATCACTATGGCCATGGTAACAACCAGAAAATTTTATAATCTTATCTCTTTTTGTATAACCTCTTGCCAACCTTATTGCACTCATACAAGCCTCTGTACCTGAATTCACAAATCTAATTTTGTCAATATTTGGTACCATAGAGACAGCTAACTTTGCAATCTTGGTTTCTAATTCAGTTGGCATTCCAAATGAAGTGCCTTGCTTTGATTTCTCGATCACTGCATCTACAACTGGTGGAAATGCATGACCCAGTAACATTGGGCCCCAAGAATTAATATAATCTATAAACCGGTTACCATCTTCACTATACACATAAGCACCTTTGGCTTCTTTTGCAAAAATTGGTGTCCCACCGACTGCATTAAATGCCCTTACAGGAGAATTTACTCCACCAGGAATTACGGTCTTTGCTTCCTTAAAAAGTGCACTACTTCTTTGATATAACATATTTTAATTTGGAATTTTAAGCTCTTGACCAATGGTCAAATCATTAGAATCTAAATCATTTAATCCCTTAATGGCATCTACAGTTGTTTTATATCGTCTAGACAGCGAATAAAGGGTATCTCCCTTCTCTACTATATGAAATGTAATACCACTATTTACCATTACTCGTCTTGACGTTTCGTCTCCTAGAACCTCATCATCATACTTATAGAGCTCATAACGTTCAATTAAACTAATAAGTTTTTGGGGATACTTTCTATCTGTTGCATAACCAGCTGCTCTCAAACCTTTAGCCCAGCTCTTATAGTCATTTGGTTTTAGCTCAAACAATTTTGAATATCGTTTTCTGCCTGTTAAAAACTCTGAATGATCTTTATAAGATAATTCTGCTTTTTGATATTTTCTAAAACATTCTTGAGACCTATCGTCATCATGATAAATCTTTGCTCCTTTCCACCCATGGCACTTTATACCGAAATGATTATTTGCTTCAACAGCCAACCTGCCCTTCCCAGAACCTGATTCTAAAATTCCTTGAGCTAATGTAATACTTGCTGGTATTTTTGATTGGTGCATTTCAGCTTTAGCTATAGACGCATATTTTGATATGTAAGCATCAACTGAGCCTGGTGGCTTTGATACTATCTCACTATTTGAATCTTCATCCTTTGTAGAATCAGTTACAACTACGACAGTTTTGTCATTATCGTCCTTTTTCTTGGTAACTATCCCTTTTTTTGGGCCACAACCAAAAATAAAAAGTATTACTACAAAATATTTTAAACTTTTAATCATACCTTAATCAATGGTAAGTTCTTTTGTTTTAATCTCAAATTCATACCTTTTATTCCCTGGAGACCGCCTGTATGAATAACTAGTACTTTTGAATTCTTCGGAAAATAATCCTTGCTCATCAAATCAAAAATCCCATACATCATTTTTCCTGTGTATATTGGATCTAACGGAATACCAAATTTGTCTTTAAAACTATTAATAAACGTAATTAATTCTGGCTTTATTTTTCCATATCCACCAAAATGATAATCCGTTATCAATTCCCAGTTTTTTTGATTGGCAAATTTACGAATATCTTCCTTTAAAAAATCAACTTTTAACGCCGGAAAACCCAATATTTTTTGATTAGCATCAGATGCATTTACCAATCCAGATATTGTCCCACCTGTACCAACAGAAGTACATATAAAATTGAAGTTTCTATCATCTTGTGTCAAAATTTCCTCACAACCTTTAACTGCAAGTTCATTAGTTCCTCCTTCAGGTACCAAATAAAAATCTCCAAATCTATTTTGTAATTCTTTAGTAAATGATTGATGATTCTTATTTCTGTATGTTTCTCTACTCACAAAAAAGAATTTCATTCCGCAAGATTTTGCAAAGTTCAAAGTTGGATTGGATTCAATTTTATCAACCAATTCTTCTCCTCTTATAACACCAACTGAATTAAATCCATTAATCTCAGAAGCGTATGCTATAGCAGCAATATGATTTGAAAAAGCGCCACCAAAACTCAGGATAGTATTCTTTTCTTGGTTTTTAGCCTCAATTAAATTGTATTTGAGCTTCCTATATTTATTTCCTGAGATAATGGGATGCAGTTCATCCTCCCGTTTTATAAACAAGCTTATATCCTTGTCTTTACTGAGTAATATTTCTTGAATTCTTGAAGTCTTATTGGCTTGCATATAGTTGTCAAAAATAATTCATAAAACTCTAATTCTTCCTATTTCTTAAATAGTCAAAATTACTTTCATTTATATATGCTTCCCTTTCAAATGAAATATTTTTGTAAGCCAAATGCCAATTTCTGTGTTTTATTAAACGAATAACAAACTCTAATCCATATAAAATAAAGAATGGGATCACCAACAATTCTAGTTGTTGTTTTAAATGAATTTTTGATGATTAATCAAAACTCTGTTTTTTGATAATGCTTTGCTTTTCAATACCATAAAAGGAAATAAGGTTATTCCTAAATAACCTCTTGGCACTAAATATTTTGAAATTAGAATCACAAGTTATAGACTTCAAAAATCACACCAATTTACATTATCTTTGTTTAAGATGAAGAAATATGTCCCAATAGAAGAAGGTGATTATTATTTAACGCCAGAAGGATACCGTTGCTTTACCGAACAATATCATCTTAAAAGAGGATATTGTTGCGAAAGTGGATGCAGACATTGTCCATACGGTTTTAACAAGGATGCTTTAAAAACTAAGTAATGCAAACAATTAAAATATCATTCAAAGACCAGATATTGGAGGGAATTCCAGAACAATTACCTGAGCAAAAACCATATGACACAGAAATAAATCACGCTCCAAAGCGAAAAGCTATTTTATCTGATCAAGAAGAAAAATTAGCCTTAAAAAATGCCTTACGCTATTTTGATAAAAAGCATCATGCGACATTACTCCCAGAATTTAAAAATGAACTAGATACTTACGGGCGTATTTACATGTATAGACTGCGTCCAGACTATAAAATGTACGCCAGACCAATTGATGAATATCCAGCAAAGTCTAAACAAGCCGCTGGTATAATGCTTATGATTCAAAATAATTTAGATTATGCTGTCGCGCAGCATCCTCATGAGCTAATTACCTATGGTGGAAATGGAGGTGTTTTTTCAAATTGGGCACAATATAGATTAACAATGAAATATCTGGCAGAGATGAATGACGAGCAAACACTTGTTATGTATTCTGGTCATCCAATGGGTTTATTTCCTTCTCATAAAGAGGCGCCACGCGTTGTTGTTACAAATGGTATGATGATACCTAATTATTCTAAGCCTGATGATTGGGAAAAGTATAATGCGCTTGGTGTAACACAGTATGGCCAAATGACAGCTGGAAGCTATATGTACATTGGACCCCAAGGTATTGTACATGGCACCGCAATTACAGTGTTAAACGGATTCAGAAAAATCGGAAAATCACCAAAAGGTAATTTATTTGTTACATCTGGACTTGGCGGTATGTCTGGAGCTCAACCAAAAGCAGGTAATATCGCTGGATGTATCACAGTCTGTGCAGAAGTAAACTCTAAAATCACAAAAGTTAGATTGGATCAAGGTTGGATAGATGAAAAAATTACTGATCTTGATGAATTGGTATCTAGAGTGGAACATGCAAAAGAGAAAAATGAAACTGTTTCAATTGCATATTTAGGTAATGTTGTTGATGTATGGGAAAAATTTGATGAAGCGAATGTTCATATCGACTTAGGAAGCGACCAAACATCATTGCATAATCCTTGGGCCGGAGGTTACTATCCTGTTGGATTAACATTTGACGAAGCCAATGATATGATGGCAAGTGATCCTGTAAAATTTAAAGAGAAAGTACAAGAAGCATTACGAAGACACGCTTCTGCAATAAATAAACACACGGCAAAGGGAACTTATTTCTTTGATTACGGAAATGCATTTTTACTTGAAGCCTCAAGAGCTGGAGCAGATGTATTATCTGACGGTAGTGAATTAGGCAGAGAATTTAAGTATCCAAGTTATGTACAAGATATAATGGGACCAATGTGTTTCGACTACGGGTTTGGACCATTCCGATGGGTTTGTGCATCCGGAAAACCTGAAGATTTAGAAAAAACAGATAAAATTGCCTGTGATGTATTAAACAAAATAATGCAGAATTCTCCAATGGAGATTCAGCAACAAATGGCTGATAACATACAGTGGATTGAAGGAGCTCAAAAAAATAAATTAGTTGTGGGTTCACAGGCAAGAATTTTATATGCAGATGCTGAAGGTCGTGTAAAAATTGCTGAGGCATTTAATGAGGCAATTAAAAAAGGTGAAATTGACGAAGTTATTTTAGGCAGAGATCATCATGACGTTTCCGGAACAGATTCGCCCTACAGGGAAACAAGTAATATCTATGATGGTTCAAGATTCACAGCAGATATGGCTATTCATAATGTGATTGGAGACAGTTTTAGAGGAGCCACTTGGGTAAGTATACACAATGGCGGTGGTGTTGGATGGGGCGAAGTAATTAATGGTGGCTTTGGTATGGTTCTTGATGGCACTAATGAAGCATCAAGACGTTTAAAACAAATGTTATTTTGGGACGTAAACAACGGAATTTCAAGACGAAGTTGGGCAAGAAATGAAGGCGCCATTTTCGCGATTAAAAGAGCTATGGAAGCCGAACCAAACTTAAAAGTAACATTACCAAACCCAGTTGATGATAGTTTATTGGAAAAAATTTAAAAAAAAGCCATATGAAAAAATTATTAAAATTTATCCCCATTTTAGTTTTTGCTCTTGTTTTAACATCATGCAGCTCTGTAAGAGTTGCAACAGATTATGATAGAGAAGCAAATTTTGACCAATACAAGACCTTTGCTTTTTTTAAGCCAGGTATTGATAAAGCAGAAATCAGTGACTTAGATAAACGTAGGATCTTGAGAGCTATTGAAACTGAATTACTCGCTAAAGGCTACACTAAATCAGAAGATCCAGATATGTTAGTTAGCATGTTCACCAAATCAACCCAAAGAGTAGATGTTTATAACAATGCCTGGGGTTGGGGCAGCTGGGGCTGGGGAGGCTACGGTGGCTGGGGCTGGGGTCCTGGCTGGGGAGGCAACCAAGTTTCTACGAGCACAGAAGGTATGCTTTACATTGATATAATTGATAACGCTAAGAAGGAATTAATTTGGCAAGGCTCAGGCACTGGTTACTTGGTAACAAAAAACATTGAGAAGAAAGAGGCTCGCATTAAGGAATTTGTTCAGAAAACTTTGATGCAATTCCCACCAGAAAAATAACTCGTTAAAAATACTAGTATTGAAAAGCACCAATGATTGGTGCTTTTTTTGTTTTGATAGCTATACAAATTAGGCTTTCATTCTAAATAATATATCTTTGCCGACTTTTAAGCACATCTATTATGATACTTGGCCAAACTACAAGAAAGAACTTTACTCAAAACCCAAAGAATGATATATTATCAGGATTGACTGTTGCACTGGCATTAGTTCCAGAGGCAGTAGCATTTGCCTTTGTTGCAGGTGTAGATCCTCTGGTAGGATTATACGGTGCTTTTATGATGGGTATAGTTACCGCATTATTTGGTGGTAGACCTGGTATGATTTCTGGCGCAACAGGCGCTATGGCCGTAGTGATGGTACACTTGATTCAGAAAGGAAACGAAGTTGGGATGACGTTAGAAGCACCAATTGAAAATCTTGGCTTACAATGGCTTTTTATCACCCTTTTATTTGTAGGCGGAATTCAGATACTAGCTGGTATTTTTAAACTAGGCAAATTTGTTAGATTAATTCCACATCCAGTAATGATGGGATTTGTTAATGGATTGGCAATAGTCATATTTTTGTCTCAGCTTGGACTTTTTCCAAACGCTGTACCTAAAGATATTTTATTTCTAAACAATACATCCGAATGGTTTTCGGCACTATTCTCTAATTTACCTTTTTGGAAAATGATGGGCTTCATAGGCTTGACCATGGCTATTATGTATGGACTGCCAAAACTAACAAAAAAGATTCCTGCAGCCTTAATTGCAATTATTGCAGTTGCTTGCATCACCATCTTTGGTGGAATTGAAATGAGTACAGTAGGTAGCTTTATTAGAGAAGGTGGTGGCGAAGGATTACAAGGTGGCTTACCTGCTTTTCAAGATCAGATTTTTGGACTTTTTGGTACTTTAGCTGGCCATTGGGATTTAATAATATCTACAGCATTCATTCTAGCAGCTGTTGGTTTAATTGAGTCTTTAATGACTTTAAATTTAGTTGATGAGATAACCGAAACTAGAGGTAATGGCAACAGAGAGTGTATAGCCCAAGGTGGAGCAAATGTACTTAATGGACTTTTTGGAGGTATGGGTGGCTGTGCCATGATTGGCCAATCAATTATCAACGTAGATTCAGGAGGGCGTGGAAGACTCTCAGGAGCCGTTGCTGCCATAGCATTGTTATGCTTTGTATTATTCGGAGCACCTCTAATTGAACAAATTCCTATTGCAGCATTAGTAGGTGTTATGTTTATGGTGGTGATTGGAACATTTGCGTGGAGTAGTTTTAGAATACTGAGAAAAATACCAATTTCAGATGCTATTGTTTTAATAGCTGTTTCAGCAATTACAGTCTGGAAAGATTTAGCAGTTGCTGTAATTGCAGGTGTCATTATTTCTGCATTAGTTTTTGCTTGGAAAAATGCTACAATGATTAGAGCACGTAAGCGTATTCAACCAGATGGAACAAAAACCTATGAAATATGGGGTCCATTATTTTTTGGTTCGATTCAAAATTTCAATTCTAAGTTTGATGTCAAAAATGATCCCGATAAAGTTGAAATTGATTTTATAGAATCTCGTATAAGTGACCATTCAGCCTTAGAAGCTATATTCAATTTGGTAAATAAATACAAAGCCGAAGGAAAGGAAATTAAGCTTAAACATCTTAGTCAAGATTGTAAAGTTCTGTTACGTAAAGGAAGTCCACTTTTTGAAGATATTATAGTAGAAGCAATTGATGATCCTCGTTATTATTTGGCAGAAGATCCTGAAAAGTTCACAAAACCATTATCAGATTATAAATTATAAGCCTTACCTCATAGTGTCCTCTTTAGGTTCAGGCTTAGGTAGTTACCTTTTAATTTAAAATTAAAAAGATAAAATACTTGAAAATCAATTAATTAGATTACTTTCGCACCTTAATTTAATATATATTAATATGAGTACTGGTACAGTAAAATTTTTTAATGATTCTAAAGGTTTTGGATTCATAACAGAAGAAGGAAGCGACAAAGATCATTTTGTACATATTTCTGGTTTAGTTGATGAAGTAAGGGAAGGTGACAAGGTAGAATTCGATTTAACAGAAGGAAAAAAAGGATTAAATGCAGTAAATGTAAAAGTTATATAATTATATATCTTACAATCTTTTTAAGAACGTAGCCTATCAATAGATAGGCTTTTTTAATGCTTACATTTGAACGTTTTTCTCTTCTGGGAACTGACTAGGAATATCCTCTGGTTGCTCCCCAAATTTTTCTAGCTTCCCATATTCTACCATAAGCAGAATTGTTTTGAAAACCAACTAAGAAGGCAACGGCGGTAACAATTAAAGCCACTGGTGTCCATGGGATATTTAGAAAAGTAAATTCAAAACATGGTATAATACAGTAATTATAACGGCATATAAAACATATATTAAAGTTTCTCCTCGTGTCCAAAGGACCATGTCTTTGACCGAGTATCGTTTTTTGGTTAGCATCTATAAATTTTTAGTACAATGATTTTATTCCTTTAGCACATTAAACATGCAAAATACTAGAAGAATACAACCTGTAATTTTTTAAAATAGAAAGATACAAATTCTATAATTTGACTTTTCATCATTAATTATTTTAATTTTTACCTTTAAAGGATAAAGTCAATAACAATAAAAATGAAAATTCAGCAATTACTTTATCTACTTTTTATAACATTCTCGCACGCTTTATTTGCTCAAAACCTATCAAAAACAGAAAAGCAAATTTTAAGTTCTATTGAGCAAAACAATTCAGAAGCACTTTCCTTTTTAAAGAAAGTTGTTAATATAAATAGTGGTACCATGAACCCTGAAGGTGTGAAGAAAGTTGGTATGGTGTTTAAGGATGCTTTTGAAGACATCAATTTTGAAACTTCATGGATTGAAATGCCAGAAGAAATGAATAGAGCTGGGCACTTCTTTGCCGAAACATCTGGTAATAAAGGACAAAAACTATTACTCATAGGACATCTAGATACGGTTTTTGAGTCAGACAGTCCTTTCCAAGAATTTAAAATGGTAAATGATAGTATTGCTCATGCACCAGGTGGAAATGATATGAAAGGCGGTGATGTTATCATTTTATATGCATTAAAGGCATTACATGAAAACAACCTATTGAATAATGCTCAAATTATTGTTGCCTTTACCGGTGATGAAGAAAGCACAGGAAAACCATTAAGTATTAGCAGAAAAGATTTAGTGAACGCAGCTAAGCGAAGTGATATTGCCTTAGGATTTGAAACTTCAACTGGATTTAACTATGCGACTATTGCCAGAAGAGGGTCTTCCGGTTGGAAAGTAGAAGTTTCTGGTAAACGCGCACATTCATCAGGAATATTTAATGAACATGTTGGAGCAGGTGCGATTTTTGAAATGTCTCGGATACTAAATGAGTTTTATACCTCAGTAAAAGGTGAAGAATACCTAACCTTTAACCCAGGTGTATTACTTGGTGGTACATTTTTAGAATTAGATGAAATGACCAGCAAAGGAAATACCTTCGGGAAAAGTAATGTTGTATCACAAACTGCCATCGTAAAAGGTGGACTGCGATTTATTTCCGAAAAACAAAAAGAAGATGCTCGTTCAAAAATGAAAGCTATCGTTGAGAATAACTTACCACAGACCTCAGCAGAAATTTCATTTACAGATAGCTATCCAGCTATGGGACCTACCGATGGAAATAAAAACCTATTATCCATATTAAACAAGGTAAGCATGGATTTAAATCAAGGAGAGGTATTGGCTTACGACCCAGGAAAACGTGGCGCCGCAGATACTTCATTTGTTGCAGAATATGTTGATTGTTTAGATGGATTGGGTACAATGGGCTCAGGCGCACATACTCCAGAGGAAACTGTAAATCTCAACACTTTTGAAGCCTTAACTAAAAGAACAGCTATACTTATTTATAGATTAATAAATCAATAATCTAAAATCATCTCAATTTTAGCTTTAATCTTTTCAGTTGACGGTATCATAGTTTCTTCCAATGTAGAATTCAATGGAATAGCTGGCATATTTTCACTACCAATAACCATAACTGGCCCATCTAAATACTTAAAACATTCTTCCTGAATTTTACCGGCCAAGGCTCTGGCAAAACTATTATTCGAAGGTTCTTCAGTTACAACTAAACACTTACCTGTTTTCTTTACAGATTTCATTATAGTATCCTCATCCAATGGAAACAAAGTTCTGAGGTCAATAATTTCAATTTGGTCTCTCAATCCCAATTCACCAGATGCATTGTATGCCCAATGTACTCCCATACCATAGCTGACAATTGTGAGTGTTTCAACATCTTCTTGTTTCCAAATTTCTTGAAGAACCCAAGCTTTACCAAATGGCAGAATATAATCTTCTGCAGGCTCAATTGAAGTTGCTGTTTTTGTACCAGGCACTTTAGACCAATACAACCCTTTATGTTCTAAAATGACAACCGGATTTGGATCGTGATAAGCTGCTTTCATCAACCCCTTTAAATCTGCACCATTACTAGGGTAAGCAATTTTTATCCCTCTAATATTCGTAACAACACTCTCTACTGATGAAGAGTGGTATGGTCCTCCACTACCATATGCGCCAATGGGAACCCTAAGAATCATACTCACCGGCCATTTCCCATTTGTTAAATAACAACTTCGGCTTACTTCGGTAAATAACTGGTTTAATCCTGGCCAAATATAATCTGCAAATTGCACCTCAACAATTGGCTTTAATCCAACGGCACTCATTCCAACGGTAGAACCTACGATAAATGCCTCTTGTATTGGTGTATTAAACACACGATCGTCACCAAATTTCTGTGCCAATGTTGCAGTCTCTCTAAAAACGCCTCCTAATCGACCACCAACATCTTGCCCATATAATAAACACTCTTTATGCTCACGCATTAGCTCCTCTACGGCAAACAAAGCGCAATCTACCATAACAACTCTCTCTGCACCTTCTGGTTCACGCACACCACTTTCTTCAATAATAGGTGTTGGCACAAAGTCGTGTGTAAATAAATCTTCAGGTTTTGGGTCTTCAGCTTTTAAAGCTTTTTTAAAATCAGAATCAACTTTTCTATAAGCTGATTCTTCTAATTTTTTTACTTCCTGTTTTGAAAATCCAGCATCCAATAACTGCTTTTTAATAACTGGGTATGGATCTCTAAATTTAGCTTCATCTAAATCATCTCTATACCACTCCATGCGTACACCAGAAGTATGATGATTTAATAGCGGCACTTTGGCATGCACCAGAATTGGTCTTCTTTCTTTTCTAATCGTTGCAATTACTTCCTCTAAAGCATTGTAGCTTTCTATAAAATTTGCTCCATCAATACTTATAGCATCAAGACCATGAAATCCTTTGGCATATTCAAATGCATTTTGAGCTCTAGTTTCTTCGGCATTTGCAGATATGTCCCAACCATTATCTTGAACCAGATAAAGAATTGGCATCTGTTTTAAAGCAGCCATTTGGAATGCCTCAGCAATTTCACCCTCTGTTACAGATGCATCTCCCAAGGAACAAACCACTAAGGGGTTTTCCATTGTGGTCTCATTTAGTCCTTGTAGTTCCTTGTACTTAATTCCCATGGCAACTCCTGTTGCTGGAATGGCTTGCATACCTGTTGCAGAAGATTGATGCGGAATTTTAGGTTTGTCATCATCCTTTAGACTTGGGTGAGAATAGTAAGACCGACCACCAGAAAACGGATCATCCTTCTTGGCTAAAAGCTGCAGCATTAAATCGTAAGGTTCCATACCAAACGCAAGCAACATGGCATCATCCCGATAATAAGGAAATGCATAATCTTGAGGCAACAATTGCAATCCAAGAGCTATTTGAACAGCTTCATGACCTCTTGATGTAGCGTGTACATATTTTGAAACTTGCTTGAAATTAGCCTCATATAACTCAGTCATTGCCTTGGCCGTACAGAGTTTTATAAAGCCTTTCTTTAATATTTCTTTTTTCATTTAAGCGAGTTCATTTTGAACCTTTCTCATCCAACCAAACTTATCTTCTATAAGGCCAGTTTTTATTGCATTAAGGGTATCATTGACTTTTACTCCTACTGGATTTTCGGTTGAAACATGAATCGTATCACCTTCCATACCTATCTCCTGTATATATGCTATACCAACTGCAGTTCCAGTACCAAAAGCTTCTTCTAGTTCCCCGTTTTTTGAAGCTTCTCTAATTTCTAGAATGGTAATTTTTCTTTCCGTGACCTTATAGCCCAGATCTCTTAATAACTCTATGACACTTGCCCTTGTTATTCCATGTAATACAGAACCATCTAATTCTGGGGTTATAAATTCACCATTTATTTTAAAGAAGATATTCATTGTTCCAACTTCTTGGATAAACATGTGCTCATCAGCATCTAACCATAAAACCTGATCATAGCCTTTTGACTTGGCCAACTCTGTAGGTCTTATTGCTGCAGCATAATTGCCTGCTGCTTTTGCCTCTCCAGTTCCTCCTTGTGCTGCTCTAATAAAAAAATTCTCAGCCCATAATTTTATTGGTTTACTGAAAAATGGTCCTGCTGGAGAAGCCATTATTATAAATTTAAAATGGGTAGCAGCTCTCATACCAATAAATGGTTCGTCCGCATACATAAATGGTCTTAGGTACAATGCACTTCCTTGTTGAGGTGGTATCCAATTTCTTTCTATACTGACAAGCTCCCTTAAGCCTTCCACAAATAATTCTTCAGGAAATAATGGCATACCCATTCTATCTGCACTTTTATTCATTCTAGTGGCATTTTGTTCTGGTCTAAAAAGCATTGGTGTACCTTCTGGATCCTTATAGGCTTTCATACCCTCAAAAATCGCCTGACCATAATGTAATGCCATCGCAGCAGGGTGTGTTGGTATGGGTCTTAAAGGTTCTATTCTTGGGTTAACCCATACTCCGTTTTCGTAATCACAAACGAACATATGGTCCGTAAAGGTTGTTCCTAAAGGAATATTATCAAAATCTAATTGGTCTATACCAGATTTTTCAACTTTATTAATATTGATTGAATAAGACATAACTTATATTTTTCTATTAATATCAAATTGTTCAAAATAATCTGCTACACGACGGACAAAACTCCCACCTAAAAAGCCATCTACAACTCTGTGATCGAAAGAAAGTGATAAATACATCATGCTTCTAATTGCAATTTCGTCACCATTTTCAGTTTCGATAACTTCAGGGCGTTTTTTAATAATACCCAAAGCAAGAATGGCAACTTCTGGCTGGTTTATTATTGGTGTACCCATAACACTCCCAAATGTTCCCACATTAGAAATAGTGAAAGTACTTCCCTTAATATCATCTCCCTGCAGATTATTTTCACGAGCTTTTGAAGCCAATAAGTTTACATCTTTCACTAGCTCTAATAAACTCTTTGAATCCGTATTTTTAACAACAGGAACAATTAAATTACCACTTGGTAAAGCCGTTGCCATACCAATATTAATATCTTTCTTTATAATGATATTTTTCCCATCTACGGATGCATTTATATCAGGGAAGTCTTTAATTGCTTTTGCGACTGCTTCCACAAACAATGGTGTAAAAGTGAGCTTCTCGCCATATTTTTCTTGGAAGACTTTTTTGTTAATATTTCTCCACATCACCATATTAGTCAAATCTGCTTCTACATAAGCAGTTACATGTGGTGATGTGTGTTTTGAATACACCATATGATCTGCTATCATTTGACGCATGCGATCCATCTCTACAATCTTACCCTTACCCTTATCAAAAGTCAATTGAGGAATTCGATAAGCAGTTGGATCTTGAGTTAAGGACTGGGCAAATTTATATGGTCTACCCTCTTCAATATATTGAAATACATCACTCTTACGCAATCTACCTTCCTTACCAGTAGCAGGTATTCGAGCCAGCTCTTCAAAACTTATATGATGTTCCTTTGCAATTGAAATTATTAATGGAGAGAAGAATGTATTAGAATTTGAAACACTAAACTTTTCCGTGTTTTGCAGTTGAAGTGTTTGGGGTTTAATTACAGCCTTCTTTTGCTTACGTTCTGAGAATTCTAGTTTTTTGGAAATGATACTCTTTTTAGGTTTTGAATTCACAGTCTCGCCATTACCCTCAATAATAGCTATGGTATCACCTATTTTAATGACCTCATTGACTTCAAACAAAATTTCTACAATAGTACCGGAAATATTAGATGGCACCTCGGAATCAACTTTATCAGTTGCAACTTCTAACAGCATTTCGTCCTCTTCAATAGGGTCTCCAACATCCTTAAACCATGTGATAATAGCTGCTTCAGTTATACTTTCACCCAATCGGGGCATTTTAAATTCAATTTTAGCCAATTTGAATATAGTTTTTATAAGCATCAAAGATACTTAATATCATAATTTTCTTGTGTTAAAAACTTTTAAATTGAATTAAAACAGAATTTTTTTCTTTATATTATATTTTTATAAATTTTTTATTCTTTTTATATTTGAGTTTTATTGATTAGACAAAATAAAATTCTTATGGCCTACAATTTGGATAAAATTGACACCCAAATACTGGGAATTCTCCAGCATAATAGTAACCGAACAACCAAAAGTATAGCAGATGAGTTAGGTATGACCACATCTCCTGTTTTTGAGCGTATTAAAAAGCTTGAAAGAGAAGGTTATATTAAAAAATATGTTGCTGTCTTAGACAATAAAAAGATAGGTCTTAAGCTTACGGTATTTATAGGCATTACACTCCAAGGACATACACGCAGCTACCTTGAAAAATTTGTGACTGAAATAAACAACTTCCCTGAAATAATTGAGTGCCATCGCGTAAGTGGAAACTTTGATTATCTATTAAAATTAGTTGTTGAAGATATACAAGCCTATGAGCACTTTATAATTTCTAAATTAACACTTTTACCTTATTTAGGAAATGTACAAAGTCTTATCACCTTGTCAACTGGGAAAGAAACTAATGAAATTGATTTGAATAATATTTAATTACTTTTTAGAAAAGTTTCTCGAAGTGTTTTGTAAAGATCATCTTGAAGTTTTCTGTCAGATGGAACTTTTCGTAATGGCTCAACCTCCTTTAGTGTAGCATGACATTCAGCTGATAATTGCTGATATAATTGTGTTCCTTTTGTTTTCCATGCTATCATTTTATCGCTCACTTGCTTAACAATTTTAGCAGGATTACCAACGACCAAACTTCGTTTTGGTATTTTGGTTTCCGCCTTTACAAAAGCCATTGCACCAACTATGGACTCATCACCTATTTCAGCATCATCCATAATTACGGTATTCATACCAATAAGACAATTTTTACCCAAGTTAGCACCATGAATTACGGCACCATGTCCAACATGAGCACTTTCTTTCAAGGTAATAGACTTGCCAGGAAACATATGTATAGTACAATTTTCTTGCACGTTAACGCCATCTTCTAAAATGATTTGCCCCCAATCTCCTCTTATGGCTGCACCAGGTCCAATGTAACAGTTTTTGCCAATAATCACATTGCCAGTGACAGCAGCTAAAGGATGTACAAAGCTACTTTTGTGAACAACAGGAATATATCCTTGAAAACTGTAAATCATTACTTAAACCTCTTCAATGTCTCTTTTGTAAAATCACTTAAAACTAATCGACCACTAATTGCAGCACGTTCAGCTAATAAGGTATCCCAATCTTCAGTGCCTTGCCAGAACATCGACTTCATCTCCGCCATGGCTTCAGTATTGTAATTACATAAGTTCTCTGCAAATGCCTTAACCGCGTCATCAAGTTCTTCAGTTGTCTCATATACTTGGGTGAATAAGCCCTTATGTTTTGCCCATTCTGCTGAATAAAAACTATTGGCATCAATTGCTATTTGGGACATTCCACTTAAACCTAACTTTCTTTCAACAGCTGGACCAACAACAAACGGTCCTATTCCAACATTAAGCTCACTCAATTTAATTGAGGCAAATTTTGTTGCCATACAATAATCTGTTGTAGATGCAAGACCAACACCTCCTCCAACGGTTTTTCCTTGTACTCTTCCAATTATGAATTTTGGACATTTTCGCATGGCATTAATGACATTGGCAAATCCTGAAAAGAATATTTTACCTGTGGTTTCATCATTAATACTTATAAGTTCATTAAAACTCGCGCCTGCACAAAACGTTCTGTCTCCTCCACTCTTTAGAACAATTACTTTGATTTTATAGTTCTGTCCAGCTTCGGTTATTGTATCTGCAAGTCTGGCAAGTATATCACTAGGTAATGAATTGTGAGCAGGATGAAAAAACTCAATATACCCTACTCCATTTTCTATGGTTTGTTTTACGTACGCTTCAGCCATAATTATATTAATCCAAATTGTTCAAAATGATGGTTCAAATGTTTTCGTTCTAGAAGATACCATTCATATCTGTTTAATTCTCCAAACACTATGTTATTTAGTATGGCATCTGGATTCTCTTTAAAGTATTCTATATACGCTTCACGTTGATCTTTAAATTTTGAAATAGCTGTTACTAAATCTGTGTGTTTTAAAGAGTCAAGTGTGTCTTTTTCAAGTAAAGGGAATTGCGAATTCTGAGGGAATTTTGAATAATCCCAAAGACTATTCTTTACTTTCTCTATTATCTTTTCTGGTGTAGAAACTTCAAAGTCTTGAATTTCTCCTGAAGCAATTTTATAAGTATATTCTAAATGCTCAATCATGTGCTGTGGTGTCATGATTCCCCATTTTGGCTTGGTATCTTCAGTGAGTTTAGATAGACATTCATTTATTTTTTCATCTGTCATTTCAACAAAAGTTTCTTGCTTTTTCTGAACCATAGTTAAAATGGTAGCAACTGCAACTAAAGGACTGTCTTTATCGCTCTTTTGGCTTTCTAGCCTGTTTTCGAAATTAGCATCAAAAACCTCTACATGCCATTTTACAATACCACTTGGATGTTCTGCTGAAGCTACATCTCTATCTACTTTTTCCTTACAGGTTAAACGCACATAAATTGTATTATTATGATATAATGGCCTTAAGAATCTAATACTATCTAATCCATAATTCGCTGCTACTGGACCTTTATTTGGATAAACAAACAAACCTGCCGCGGCCGAAATGATAAAATAACCATGAGCAGTCCGCTTTTCGAAAATACTACCATCTAAAGATGTAATATCTGTATGCGCATAAAAATGATCCCAAGTAAGATTAGCAAAATTTACAATGTCTGAATCCGTTATAGTACGATTGTGAGTTTTTAAAGACATACCCGGCCGAATATCTTCCCAGTGGTATTTAAATGGGTGTTGCTCTGCCTTTTTGTATTTAGCATTTTGTTGATAGATTCCTGTAATTTCTGTTATTGTAGTTGGCGAACCCTGAATTGCAGTACGCTGTAAATAATGTTTTATACCACGCATTCCTCCCATTTCTTCACCACCACCAGCACGACCCGGACCACCATGAACTAAATAAGGCAAAGGTGAACCATGGCCAGTACTTTCTTTAGCACTTTCCCTATTTAACACTAAAATCCTACCATGATGACTTGCTGCATTAACCACATAATCTCTTGCAATATTATCATCATAAGTCACAATTGACGATACCAACGAGCCTTTACCCATTTGTGCTAAAGTCACAGCCTCATCCAAGGTTTTGTAAGGCATAATAGTACTTACAGGCCCAAAAGCTTCTCGTTCATGGACAATTGTACTGTTAAATGGATGATCAGATCTCAATAAAATTGGGCTTATAAAGGCTCCTTTTTTTGCATCAGCACCAATGGTTTTAAATTTATCTAAATCGCCATAAACAATCTCAGCCTCTTTTGCCAAATCATAAACCGAATCTTTCACGGCTTGCACTTGTTGACGACTAACTAAAGAACCCATTCGTACTTCTTTTAACCTTGGATCTCCAATTGTCACCTTGTCTAGTGCATTCCCCAAAGCAATTTGCACATCCTCAACTAATTTTTCAGGCACAATAATCCGTCTAATCGCTGTACATTTTTGCCCAGCCTTTACAGTCATTTCTTTACGGACTTCTTTAATAAACAAGTTAAACTCTCTAGTTCCCGGTAGCGCATCCTCACCTAATATTGATGCATTTAATGAATCCGCTTCCATAGTAAAAGGTACAGATTCCTCAATAAGTCTTGAATGTGCTTTTAACAATTTGCCTGTTTGCGCTGATCCTGAAAAGTCACTACATCTTGAGATTCAACAGTATCTAATATTGTCTTTACAGTACCATTAATAATTTGAAAAGAACCCTCTGGAAGAATACCAGAATCAATTATTGTTCTTGCCACAGCTTCTGCCAAATAAGACGAAGATGGCGCTGGTAAGACCACTGCCGGTACACCTGCCATCCAATTAACAGCGCATTTCTCCAACATTCCCCAAACTGGGAAATTAAATGCATTTATATGAACTGCTACACCCTTTTTTGGTACCATAATATGATGGGCCATAAAACGCCCACCTCTTGATAAATCAATTGGATCACCTTCTACATGAAAGGCTTGGTTTGGAAACAATTTACGTAACGACGCATTAGCGAAAAGATTACCAAATCCACCTTCAATATCTATCCAACTATCAACTTTAGTTGCTCCAGTTCTATAGCTTAATTCATAAAATACATCTTTTCTTTTAGTAAGGTATAATGCTAATTTTTTAAGCATATTACCTCTCTCTTGAAAGGTCATTTTACGAAGCTTTTCACCACCTTTAGATCGGCCGTATTGTAGAATTTCAGGAATATTCAAACCTTCTATTGCTACTGAAGCAAAAGCCTCTCCAGTAACTGCATCAAGAATTGGTGTTCCTTCTTCTGAACCAGTGGTCCAATGTCCTTGTACGTAATGTTGTATTTTTTTCATTTTAAACACGTTCTAAAATTGCAGCATAGCCTTGACCAACACCTATACACATGGTTACTAAGGCAAACTTCTTTTGTTGCTCATTTAGTTCTAAAGCGGCAGAATATGCTATCCTTGTTCCTGTTACACCCAATGGATGTCCTATAGCTATAGATCCACCATTTGGGTTTATTCTAGGATCATTGTCTTTTAAATCCCAAGCTCTTGTACAAGCCAATGCCTGTGCCGCGAAGGCCTCATTAAGCTCAATTACATCTATATCATCCATTGTTAATCCCGCTTTGTCCAATGCCTTATTTGACGCTTCAACAGGGCCTATACCCATAATTCTAGGCTCAACACCAACAACAGCTGAACTCACAATTCTCGCTAGCGGCTTAAGATTATATTTCTTTATTGCTTCTTCTGACGCAACTATTGTTGCAGCCGCACCATCATTTAATCCTGATGAATTACCAGCAGTAACACTTCCACCTTCTTTCTTAAAAGCAGATCGCAATTTCCCTAAAACTTCTATTGAGGTATTCGGTTTTACAAATTCATCTTTTGAGAATAAGATAGGATCCTTTTTACGCTGTGGAATTTCAACAGTTATTATTTCTTTCGCCAATCGCCCATTTTCTTGAGCCTTTGAAGCTTTCATCTGGCTCCAAAACGCAAACTTATCTTGGTCCTCTCTAGAAATATTATACTTCTCTACTAAATTCTCTGCAGTCATACCCATTCCATCTGTACCATACATTTGGTGCATTTTGGGGTTTATAAAACGCCACCCAAAAGTTGAATCATACATTTTAGAGTCACCTCCAAAAGCTGTAGATGGTTTCGCAATGACATAAGGTCCCCTTGTCATGTTTTCAACTCCTCCAGAAATAAATACATCTCCATCACCAGACTTAATAGCACGATTTGCATGTATAATTGCGGATAATCCTGAGCTACATAATCTGTTTACCGTTTCTCCCGGAACCGTATATGGTAAACCTGCCAATAGTGATGCCATTCTCGCCACATTGCGGTTGTCTTCTCCCGCTTGGTTGGCACAACCCATAATAACGTCATCGTAAGCCTCTTTGGGGATATTAGGATTTCGTTTAACAACTTCTGAAATTACTAAGGCTGCCATATCATCTGTACGAACAGCAGACAATGTGCCTTTATAACTTCCTATAGGTGTACGTACACCATCTATAATATATGCTTTCTTCATATTTTTATTCTTCCCAATCTTTTTGGGTTCTATAAACTATACCTTTGAATAACGCAACTAATTCTTCCTCTCGCTTAACCTCAATAACATTGAATCCAAGCTTATTCTTTACTTTTTCAATTACGGACTCTGCCACCAAGTAATCTCCTTCATTTACAGCTTCAATATGATTTATACTAGACTCAATTGAAACTGCATATTTTCCATGTGTATTAGCCGCAAATCCAAATGCCGCATCTGCTAATGAATAGCTTATGCCACCATGAGCTTTATTCATACTATTAATCATATCCTTTCTAATGGTCATTCCTAATTTGCAACGACCAACCTCACACTCTAAGATTTCTATGCCCAACCATTGGCTAAAAGCATCTTGACTCAACATTTTATGTGGAATTGCCTCACCTTTCATTAAAAGAATGTCTTTTTATCTCTAAGCATTTTCCTTAATAATGGACTACAGCGATATCTGTCTTCGTGATACTCATCATAAAGTCTATCTAAAGTAGTAACGCAATTATCAATTCCTATCTCGTCTGCCCAAGCTAACAACCCTTTGGGATAATTAACACCCTTAGTCATGGCATTATCAATATCTTCTGCAGAAGCAATATTTAAAAATAAAGCATCTGTCGCTTCATTAATAAGCATTACTAGAACACGATTGAATATTTTATCACCAAGTATCTTATCTTCTGTAGGATTAGGTTTAGCAGTCCCTTCTGAATAATCGTAATAACCTTTACCAGATTTCCTACCTAAATATCCAGCTTCAGCAAGACGTTTTTGGGTAAATGACGGTTTGTATCTTGAATCAAAGTAAAAGGCTGTAAACACAGATTCTGTAACTGCATAATTAACATCGTTTCCAATGAAATCCATCAATTCAAAAGGTCCCATTCTAAATCCACCAATTGTCTTTAAACTCCAATCGATAGTTGCAAAATCAGCAATACCTTCTTCATAAATTCTAAGTGCTTCACCATAGTATGGCCTTGCCACTCTGTTAACAATAAATCCAGGTGTATCTTTAGCTACTGCTACCGTCTTTTTCCAATTTGTGATTACATCCACAGACTTGGAGAGCACTTCTTCAGATGTCTGTATGGCAGGAACAACCTCAACCAACTTCATTAACGGTGCAGGATTAAAAAAATGAATACCTATACATCGTTCTGGTTTTTTCAAAGCAGAGGCAATTGATGCAATTGATAAGCTCGATGTATTTGAGGCTAGAATACAATCCTCTGAAACATAGGTTTCGAGATGCTCAAATACCTTTTTCTTTATATCTAAATCTTCTACTATGGCTTCAATAGTTAAATTAGAATTTCCTAATTCATCTAAACTATTGACATAGTCTATATTAGATTGGATTCTTGATTTTTCTGCACTATCAATTCTACCTTTCTCAATAAGTCGAGACAGTATCTTATCCAAAGTATTTTCAGCCTTATACAGTGCATCGATATTGGTGTCATATAATTTTACTGAACATCCTGAAGTGGCAGCAACTTGTGCTATACCACTTCCCATAGTTCCAGAACCTATAATTCCTACGTTCATTCTAATATTTTAAAAAGGTAGATTTTTTACATCTACATTACCGCCAGATAAAATTATACCGACTTTTATATTCTTAAATTCTTCTTTGTTTTTTAATACAGCTGCAAACGGTACTGCACAAGAAGGCTCGATTATTATTTTCATCCGTTCCCAAATGATTTGCATTGCATCAACAATTTCACTCTCCTCGACACGGATAATCTTCTCCACATATTTTTGAATAATAGGAAAATTACGATCACCTAAATGCGTTCTTAGTCCATCAGCAATTGTATGAAAGCTATTATTTGTTTCTATTTTACCAGAAATCAAAGAGCGATATGCATCATCTGCTTCCATTGGCTCTCCACCTATTACTCTACAATTTTTTGAAAAATACTGCGCAGCCAAAGCTGTACCAGCAATTAATCCTCCTCCACCAATTGGAGTTAAAATTACATCTAAATTAGGAAACTCTTCCAATAATTCTATCGCAACAGTACTATTACCATAAATCACCTCATCTTGATTTGACGGATGCAAAAAAGAAGCTCCGTTTAACTCTTCAATTTTTTTGGCAGTAGTTTCCCTAGCTTCTGGTGTTGATTCACATTCAATGATTTCACCGTGATAAGTCCTTACTCCATTTTTCTTTACTTGAGGAGCATTCTCAGGCATTACTATGAAAGCCTTAACATTTAATTTTTGAGCTGCTAAAGAAACTGCTTGTGCAAAATTGCCTGAGGAATGTGTTACCACACCTCTGCCCCTTTCGTCCTCTGAAAGTGATAGAATGGCATTTGCTGCACCTCGCATTTTAAACGCTCCCATTTTTTGAAAGTTCTCACATTTAAAAACAATATCAGCACCAACCATTTCATTTATTAAGCTAGAACTTAAAACAGGCGTTTTATGAATAAAGGGTTTTATTCTATTATGAACTTCTATGAGTGTTTCTTTATCCAACTAATTTCCTTTGAAATTTGGCTTTCGCTTTTCTATAAATGAAGCCACACCCTCAGCATAATCATTACTACTAGCTGCTTCTATTTGTAATTTGGACTCTAATGCCAATTGAACCTCTAAAGAATTGGTCATTGATTGATTAAATAATTCTTTGATAAGACCTAGCGCCTTAGTTGGCATATTAGAAACTTTATTCGCTAATTGATTTATGGTTTCGTCAAAAGCCTCTAATGGAACAGATTTATATATCATTCCCATTCTTTCCGCTTCTTCAGCAGAAATCTTGTCACCCAACATTGCTAAAGCTTGGGCTTTTTGAAACCCAATTAATCGTGGCAAAAAGTAAGTTCCTGCACTATCAGGAACCAATCCAATTAAACTAAATGCTTGAATAAAACTAACCTTTTCGTGTGCTACAACAATATCACAAGCCAAGGCAATATTAGCCCCAGCACCTGCGGCAACTCCATTTACGGCTCCAATAATTGGTTTTTTAATTGATCGTATTCTAGTTATTATTGGATTATAATGTTCCTCTAAGATTTTTTTAAATCCAGGATTAAGTGCTGGATCAGTCACTTCTTTTAAATCTTGACCCGCACAAAACGCTTTACCATTTCCAGTAAGAACTATTGCCCTAACATCTGGATTAGAATCGCAATCATCTAGAATTCCTTGGAGACTCAAAGCCATCTCACGATTAAAGCTATTGAAAACCTCCGGCCTATTTAAAGTTATTCGTGCTACTTTATTCTCTATTGTCAATAAAATTGAGTCATTCATACTATTCAGGTAATTTAAAATATGGATTATATATTAATCCTATAATATTGCTCCAAGGGTCTTTAACAGAACAAACCAATAGCTCACCACCAACATTTATTGGTTTCTCATGAATGGTAGCACCTAATTCTATTAATCTTTCCAACTCTTTTTGGATATCTTCAACACCCCAATAAGATAACACATTTTCTCCTTTTAAATTGGTTTCATTTCCCTCTGGCAATAGCCCCAATTCATATCCTTGGATATTAAATCCTACATAAAAAGATTCATCGAAATAGGGCTCAGTTTTAAAAGCTTTGGTATACCATGCCTTTGCTTGGGCCAAATCTTTAACTATATAAGCTGTTGTTCTTAATCCTAACATTACTTTAAACATTTAAAATAATCAAATGGTTCTTGGCAGTCTTCACATTGGAATTGTGCTTTGCAAGCAGTTGAACCAAACTGACTTACTAATCGTGTATTTTGAGAACCACAGTTAGTGCATTTTACAATTTTCTTACCATGCAACAAGACGTCCTTATCTGTTTCTGCCTCAAGCGGTGCTGCAATACCATAATCTTCCAATGCTTTTCTTCCTCGCGGCGTAATCCAATCTGTTGTCCAAGCAGGATGCAAAATTAAATTGATCTCTGATTTGTACCCAGCCTCTTCTAAAGCTTTTTTTATATCATCTCCAATGACATCCATCGCTGGACAACCACTATAAGTAGGTGTTATTTCTACCTTTACAACACCATCTTCAAATACGGCAGAACGCACAACACCCATGTCCATAATTGACAAAACCGGAATTTCAGGATCTGATACCTGTTCTAGAATTGCTATCAAAGATTTATCAATGATTTGTTCTGTAGTTGTCATTTTACCATTCCATATTTGGGTATGCACGTTGCATATATTGTAATTCTACCAATATATATCCTAAATGTTCGGTATGAATTCCTTGCTTACCACCTTTTTGGAAGTATTTAATATCAGGTACTTCTAAAGTTGATTCTTCTAATACTCCAGCCACATAATTATAGTATTCTTCCTTTAGTTTAATAACGTCAATACCAATTCCTTCAGCCACCATTGCCTTATCTGCTTCGGTTTGATGAAATAACTCATCTGTATAAACCCACAAATCTGCAATCGCTTCTTGCATTTTCGATTTACTTTCTTCAGTGCCATCACCTAAGCGCCTCACCCAATCTGAGGAGAAACGCTCATGATAACTTACCTCCTTGATGCACTTATTAGCTATAGCTGCTAAAGTTAAATCTGAACTTTTTTGCAATTCTCTTAGAAATACCAAATGATACGCATCGAATAAAAATTGCCTTGCAATTGTATAAGCAAAGTTGGTATTAGGTTGTTCTACCAATAACACATTTTTATAATCTCTTTCTTTTCTGAGCATGGCAATATCATCTTCTGATCTTCCATCACCTGCAATTTTACTTGCATACTGAAAATAACTTCTTACCTGTCCAAATAAGTCCAAGGAAATATTTGTGCATGCAATATCTGTTTCTAAATTTGGTCCATGACCTGTTAACTCTCCAAGCCGTTGGCCTAAGATCAATGAATTATCAGCGATACCAAGTATATAATTATATAAATTCTCGTTTTTCATTACATGTGTTTTACTTCATCTGGAACATCATAAAAAGTAGGATGTCTATATACTTTATCTTGTGCTGGTTCAAATAATTCTCCACTATTTTCTGGATTGGAAGCAGTAATATGTTTAGATTCTACCACCCAAATACTTACACCTTCATTACGTCTTGTATAAACATCTCTAGCATTTTCCAATGCCATATCTGCATCTGTAGCATGCAAGCTACCAAAGTGCCTGTGCTCTAATCCGTTTTTACTTCTTACGAATATTTCCCAAAGTGGCCAGTTTTTTGTTGACATAGTTTTAATTTTTTTAAACTGCTTGTTTTTCTTTTCTTGCTTGTTTCTTTTCTGCATAGGCCATTGCTGCATCTCTAACCCATTTACCACGCTCCCATGCACCAACACGTGCTTTCATTCTTTCCTTATTCATAGGACCATGTCCCTTAACAACCTGCAAAAATTCTTCCCAATCAATAGCCCCAAAGTCATAACTCTTTCTGTCTTTATTCCATTTTAAATCAGGGTCTGGAATTGTTAAACCTAAAACATCAGCTTGCGGCACAGTTTGATCAATAAACTGCTGACGTAATTCGTCATTTGTTTTACGTTTTAATTTCCATTTCATGGATTGTGCCGTATGTACAGATTTGTCATCTGTAGGTCCCAACATCATTAAACTTGGCCACCACCAGCGATTTAAAGCGTCTTGTGCCATTTCCTTTTGTTCTGGTGTTCCATTTGCGAGTTTCAGCATAATCTCAAACCCTTGTCTCTGATGAAAACTCTCTTCTTTACATACACGTATCATGGCTCTTGCATAAGGCCCAAAAGATGTATTGCATAATGGCACTTGATTAATAATAGCCGCACCATCAACCAACCAACCTATGGCACCCATATCTGCCCAAGTCAATGCAGGGTAATTAAATATACTTGAGTATTTGGCCTTCCCTGTATGCAACTGCTCGTATAATTCATCTCTTGAAACACCTAAGGTTTCACAGGCACTGTATAAATACAAACCATGACCAGCTTCATCCTGAACCTTGGCCAATAATGCTACTTTTCTCCTTAAAGAAGGTGCTCTGGTTATCCAATTACCTTCTGGTAACATACCAACAATTTCAGAATGGGCATGCTGAGAAATTTGCCTGATATGTGTTTTACGATATTTCTCTGGCATCCAATCTTTAGGTTCAATTTTCTCGTCACGTTCTATACGTGCTTCGAATTGAGCTTCTAAATTTTTAATTTGATCTTCACTCATTTTAAATTGGTCTTTATTTATTTTTCTTCTTCAATATTAAACATCAAAATCTACAATTACCTTTTCAGTAGTTGGAACAGCTTGGCAACTTAATACCAAGTTTTGTTTTAATTCTTCTTCCTCTAAAGCATAATTTATTTTCATCTCCACATCTCCTTCTTTAACTTCACACTTGCATGTACTGCAAACACCGCCCTTACAAGCAAATGGTAGATCAGCACCTGCATTTAGTGCAGCGTCCAATAAATTATCATAATCTTTAGTCATGGTAAACAAAAACTCTTTGCCACCATCAATTATAGTTACCTCAACACCTTCAACATTTTGTTTTGCCAAGCGTTCTTGTCGCTTAATATCTTCTTCTGTGAGACCCGTAACAAATAACTCAAAATGAACCAGTTCTTTTGGTAAGCCTGCCTCCATTAAATAGTTACTCACGTAGTTGACCATTTTTTCTGGTCCGCAAAGAAATACCTCACTAGTATCTGGTATATCAATAAAAATCTTTGTGAGCACATCCATCTTTTCATCATCAAACCTTCCATTAAATAGTTCTATATCACGCTTTTCTTGGGTCAGAAAATAGTATATCTCTAATCGTCCAAAATAAGTGTTTCTCAACTGCTCTAGCTCTTCTTTAAAGATAATAGATTTTGCTGTTTTATTTACATAAAATAGCTTACATGTTGAATTTGGCTCTCTTTTTAAGTGGGTTTTAATCATTGATATAATTGGTGTAATCCCACTACCTGCAGCAAAGAACAAGTAGTTTTTTGAAGCTACTTCAACTATATCAACTCCGAATGTGCCACTTGGAGCCATCACTTCAATATTTTGACCAGCATCTAGACTTTCATTTACATAGGTAGAAAACTTACCACCAAGTATTTGCTTAACGGCAACCTGCCACTTATCCTCCACAGGGCTGGAACATAATGAGTATGACCTTCGTACATCTTCTCCATTAATATCTGCTTTTAAGGTAAGATGCTGCCCTTGATGAAAAGAAAATTCATTTTTTAATGCATCTGGAACATCAATTGTAAGAACAGAACAATCGTCTGTTTCTTTATAAATATCCTTGATTTTTAAATTATAAAACTGAGCCATAAACTTTGTTTTAAATTTTAACTAACAATTGTTAGTTAGTGAACAAAGTTAAAAATAATATCTAAACTATTTGTTAATACCATCCAGTAAAATCTGGCTTAGATTTTCTGTTAGATCATGGAGATCAATATCCTCTTTTTTGGGTATCCATAAATAGAGCGAGCGCAGGGTTGTTAGAATGGAAAACATCATTACATCTGGTTTTACATTTATTAGCTCACCCTTACCAATACCTTGCTCTAGAATATTTTTAAAATCATCCTCATACTCTGATCGCAACTTGATGTAGTAAGGCATTTGTTCCTCTAAATGCATCCAATCGTTGTTTAGAGATGACATTCCATAAATATTCTGACTAGATAATGTTACATGAAGCTTAATAATGGCCTTTAATTTATTGACACAAGATTCGCCAGAACTTTTAATTTCTAGCATACCAGCCGTGAATTGTTCAGCAAGAGAAATGATAATAGTCTTAAGAATATCTTGTTTGGAATTTATATGGTTATAAAGACTAGCTGCTTTAATACCCATAGATTTTGCAATATCTCGCATCGTAACTGCACTATATCCTTTTTCCTTAAAAAGTTTAGTAGCTACCCTTATAATTTCCTCTTTTCGAGATTCAATTTTATTCTTCATTTCATTAGCGAAATTAAGTGAAATTTATTTTTTATAAACCTCTCATGTAACAATAGTTACGTTTAATGTGCTTGTAAGTTCTCATTTTTGACAAAAAACTACAACATGGGAATTTTAAGCACACTATTCGGACAATCTACGAATCAACTGACAGAATATATTGCTAAAGGTGCAATTTATCTAGATGTAAGAACTGAAAGGGAGTTTAATACGAACCATATTAAAAAGGCTTTAAACATACCACTACAAGAATTACTTTATCGCATTGATGAAATTAAGAAAGCTGGCAAACCAGTAATTGTATATTGTGCGAGTGGCGCAAGATCTTCGAGCGCAACTAGATTCCTCAAGCAAAATGGTATTGATGCCATTAATGGTGGAGGAATTTCAAAAGTCAGGAATGCTATTTTTAGCTAATCCTATTTAAATTAAAGTTTTATACCCAAGTTATTAAATCCCTCGATTGAATTAATAGTTTCCTCATTATATTGAAGAGTTATTTTATTCTCATTTCTATTACCGAAATATTTAAAAGTAAATAAAACAATAAGTGTTATTACTACTCCAAATAAAATTTTTCTCATAAACTAATTTATAAAATAAAGTGAATCAAAACTGATAATTTTTAATTCAAATTATATTTCCAAAAATCGTAACTTCAGAAGCTCAAAAATTCTAAAAATGTCAACAGGTAAAATTTCTATTTCATTATTAATTATTTGTTTAATTGCTTGGTCTTGTTCTAAACATAATTCACAAAAAGCAACTATGCTAATTTTTGGAGGAACCATATATACAGTTGATTCATTAGTCACTGTTGAAGCTATTGCAACGAAAGATGATAAAATTATATTTACTGGCAGTCTTGAGGAAGCCGAAGAATTCAAAGGTAAAAACACAAAACTTATAGATTTAAAAGGTAAGACCATGACTCCTGGTTTAATAGAAGGTCATGGTCATTTTATGGGCTTAGGTTATAATGAACTAAACCTTGACCTAATGAATACAACAAGTTATCAAGCTATTGTAGATGCTGTTTCGGACCGTGTAAAATTAGCAAAACCTGGTGAGTGGATTACTGGTAGAGGTTGGCATCAAAGTAAATGGGACAGTATACCTGCAGAAACGGTACATGGATTTCAAACACATCATTTATTGAGTGAGGTTTCTCCTGATAATCCAGTTTATTTGAGACATGCGAGTGGTCATGCTGGTTTTGCTAACGAAAAGGCAATGGAAATAGCAGGTTTAATCAATTTATCAATTGATGGCGTTAAGGTATACGAGGTTGAAGGAGGTGAGGTATTAGTTGACGCATCTGGCAAACCAACTGGCGTATTTAATGAACGTGCTCAGTCTTTGATTACTCAGCACATACCTGAAAGAACTCCAGATTCAGACATTAAGGCCTTTGATTTAGCTGTTGAAGCATGTCATAAAAACGGAATTACCAGCTTTCATGATGCAGGTATCCCAAGAGAAACTATTGAGCTATACAATAAAATGAAGGCTGAAGGCAAAATGGAAACACGCATTTATGGCATGTTAACAGGTTGGGATGAAGATTTATTGAATGAATGGTTTAAAAAAGGAATTATGGTAGATCGGGATAATCTTTTTACCATTAGATCTGTGAAACTCAACTGTGATGGTGCATTAGGATCAAGAGGCGCATGGCTATTAGAGCCATATTCGGACAGACCAAATCACTTTGGTCATGAAACTTTGCCTATGGAGTTTGTAAGGAAAACTGCTCTAAATGGTTTGGAGCACGGCTTTCAAGTCTGCTCGCATGCTATTGGAGACAGAGCGAATCGTGAGATTTTAGATCGCTATGAAATAGCACTTAACAAATATCCTGAGTCTTCAAAAGATCATAGATTTAGAATTGAACACGCCCAACATTTACACCCCGAAGACATACCACGATTTGCAAAATTACGTGTAATCCCTGCAATGCAAGCCGTACATATGTCTTCTGATAGACCATGGGCAATAGATAGACTTGGTGAAAAAAGAATTAAAGACGGTGCATATATGTGGCAAACATTATTGCAAAGTGGTGTTCCAATTGTAAATGGCACAGATGTTCCTGTAGAACCTCTAAATCCTATTGCAAGTTTTTATGCAAGTGTCAGCAGAAAAACCCTGAAAGGTCTACCTGAAGGTGGTTATGAACCTGAACAAAAAATGACACGAGAGCAAGCTTTGAGATCATATACATTAGATGCCGCTTATGGTGCTTTTGAAGAAGATATAAAAGGTTCTATTTCAGTTGGAAAATTGGCTGATTTTACCATTTACAATCAAGATTTAATGACTGTAAATGAAGGAGATATACTAGACACAAAGATTTCAATGACAATTTTTGGAGGTAAAGTAGTTTATGTTTCTTCAAACTAAAAATTGATTTCAATTTGATTGTATGTAGTAGAATGTTGTTAAGATTTAATAGATATGTTCAAAGTTAACGAATGAATGTAATAGTTAACTTATTTCTAAAAACCAAGAGTTTAATTATCCTAAATTTTATGAGAATATAAAAACCCAATTAAACCATTAGTTGGAAATAAAAAACGAAAATAGTGGAGGCTTTATTAAACTTGTTGCATATTTATGTCTGTAGTAGAATAAACTTGACAATCAAACTCGCTTAAGTAAATTTAACGAGTTAATAATCTCGGAAATTTTTGATAATAGTGGATTAAGGAGGCTCAAAAGATTAGATCCTCACCACGCAAATATTGAAGTATCTGAATCATTTAATATTGACCCTCACTTTAACTTTAATAAGAGAAGAGCTTTAAATAATTATTTCTTTTTCAATTCTAGTTTTTCCGCGAAATAATCGCAAAAATCTTTCATGGTCGCAGTCATTTTTTCATCTTGTGTAGCCCGCATAAATGTATCACTCATTGTAACTAAAGTCTGATGAAAAAATAATTTCATCTCATCAACAGGCATGTCCTTAGTCCATAAGTCTATTTTTAAGGTTTCTTGTGCATTGCTATCCCAAACCGCAAGCATAATTGCCTTCGCCTCTTCATTATCAATACCACCATCCTGTGCCGACCAATTCAGTTTTTCTGGCACACGATTTTCGTCTAACTCTACATTTAGTTCAATTTTACTTTTTAAGGTATTTGCCATTATTTTTTCGGTTTAAATCTTGATTTTCTAAAAATTTCTTCAGGTTCAGTTTGTATAATATCAAATACTGACAATTCAGTCCTATCCGCAAATGCCCTTACTATTTGCCAACCAATATACTGACCCAATCTTCCAGGTGATTCCCTGTCTAATTCTAAATAGAATTTTGAAAAAGGCGCATCCATAATAAAACGTGCCAGTAACTTACTATCAGTACTATACAACAATTCTTTCTCTACAAAATAGCTCCATATTGGGCCTTCATTAGCTTCTGCCCAACTTAACTGCTCTTCAGTGTATCCTATTTTCTCAGCATCTGATTTAAATGGAATCACGATATCCTTAAAGTATAGTAGTTTGCCATAATAAATCATTTCATCTAATAGGGTCTTTTTACCGGATTGATAAACATATTTCTCTGCATAACCATTTGCAATATCTACTGCAATTTGCTCTCTCTTCATATTACTCGCAAGGTATCTTGGAATGTTTTGGTAAAATTCGTGGTCTGCACCTAAAAAATTATCAAGAGCTATTAATGTAATGGAATCAGTAACAATCGTCTTATCTCTGTAGGCCACATCATTTGTTAGAGTAATAACACGTGGTATCTTAAATGTTTTATCGTAATATTTTAAGTGTTGAAAAAGCCCTTTCAGTTCATTTTTCACGACCTTTATATCTGAAAACTTTTTATTAACCTCTAACATTAAACTTTTTCGAAGTGTATCGTTTATTCTCTTCTCCCAAATTGAATCTGGTATTTTTTTTGAAAACAAGAATGGAAATACTTGTTTTAAGTTTGATAAGTCTTTAGAATTGGCATTATAAAACGCTTTATCAAAACGTTCAATGGTGTAATCAATATCAATCTTAGAAATTTCATTTTCAAGGCTTTTATCTTTAGAACAGGATGCTAAAAACAAAGTTGTCATTAAAATAATGTAAAATCGTATTTGTATTTGGTAAAACATTTTTAATCCTAACACGTTTCCGTTATTTTTGTTGTGCAAAGGTACATTTCTTTTATATTAAAATATTTTAAAAATTATGCATACTGAAAAGGTAGTAGATCACATTGTAAATTGGTTAAAGGATTATGCAACAAATGCCAAAGTAAAGGGTTTCGTCGTAGGTATTTCTGGGGGAATCGACTCAGCAACAACATCTACATTATGTGCTAAAACAGGTTTAGATGTATTATGTATTGAAATGCCAATTCATCAAGCTCCAAGTCATGTTAGCAGAGCACAAGAACATATAGCACAGCTTAAAAAACGCTTTCCAAATGTAAAGGATACTCGTGTGGATTTGACACCAGTGTTTGAAGAGTTTAAGACCGAAGTGAGTTTGGATGGTAATCATACCACAGTAGATATGGCTTTAGCCAACACTAGAGCCCGTATGCGGATGACGACTTTGTATTATCATGCAGGCATTTTAGGATTGCTTGTTGCTGGAACAGGTAATAAAGTGGAGGATTTTGGAGTAGGATTCTATACCAAGTATGGTGATGGCGGAGTAGATCTTAGTCCAATTGCGGATTTATTGAAATCTGAAGTCTATGAAATTGGCGAATATTTGGAAGTACCTAATTCCATTATGAAAGCCCCACCAAGTGATGGTTTATTTGGCGATGCGCGCAGTGACGAAGACCAGATTGGTGCTTCTTATCCAGAATTAGAATGGGCTATGAAAATGGATGATGAAGGAAAAACAGCTTCGGATTTTAAAGGGAGACAAAAGAAGGCATTTGAGATTTACAAACGCTTCAATACAATGAACAAACACAAGATGATTCCTATACCAATTTGCGAAATTCCTATTGATTTGCGGTAATTATTGCGTTTTAACGAATAAATTGTATTTTAACTTAAGTTTTTAGTTATTTTTGTTCAATACCTTCTGATATCTTTAGTCTCATCTAGCTCATTTTATTAACATTGCTTTAACCAAGCCTAAAATCAATTATCATGTTAAATATATTGATTGTAGACAGTCATCCCATCGTAAGAACAGGTCTTGATTTGTTTTTAAATAGTAAACCAGATTTTAACGTTGTTGGAACGTTAAATAGTGGCATAGAGATTTTTGAATTCGTTAGACGCAATGATGTTGATATTATCATTTCAGAAATTGATCTGCCAGAATTAAATGGGATTACAGCGCTTAGGGCTATAAAAAAAGAAAATAAAGATGTTAGGGTTTTAATTTTCAGTCATCAGCCTGAAGAAATTTATGCTGTTAGTACCATTAAAGCAGGAGCATCTGGTTATTTAAGTAAATCAGCGAGTGTTGAAGAAATTGAAACTGCCGTGCGAAAGGTAAATGCTGGCGAATTATCATTAAGTGAAAAAATGGATAAACATTTGCACTATGAAGATACTCGTAAGAGCAGAAGCAGGTTGTTTAAAAAATTGTCTACCAGAGAAGTCGAAGTACTAAAACTACTTTCAATAGGCAGAAAAAACAAGGAAATTGCCCAAGAGCTTGATATAAATGAAAAAACTGTAAGTACTTATAAAGCGAGATTATTTAAAAAGTTGAATGTAACTAATATTGTAGATTTAATTCACCAAGCACAACACCATAATCTTACTTCGTAGCGTACCCTCCGATAACCTTACCAAGCTTTCTTGATAATAGCATTTTAAGGCCAACATAATCTTTTACGTCTTCTAAAATTACTCGAGTATCTGACTGTTCTCTTAAAGTATCTTCTTTATATTCTGCAACTTTCTGATCGATTAGATAACAGCGTAGACTTAATATAGTCTGACTCACTAATTGTGATATTGTGTGTTCTTTTTCTTTCGGAATGATATTGTTTCTATGCCAATCATGAAGGTTATATTTTTCGTCCTCCATTAATATACTTGTTATTGTTGAGGCAGAATCCTGATCTAATTGATTAATAAAATCCTTAGTAGAAAATTCGTTCTTTTGATTAAGTTTATCTATAATTGAGTAGTACATTTCCCTAAAACTTTCATTAGAGAACATCATTTCATCTTCTTGAAGATCTAAATATATTTTTTCAAAAACCCGAGTCTCATGGATTGTAGGCTCCATTATTAAATCACCTGAAACCTCATCTTCCTTCAAAACTAAATCTTCAAATTGTTCTGTCCTATCTCCATAAAGCATTAAAATCTCAATAATTTTTCTCTCTAATTCATATTGAACATTTACCTTCTCCTTAACCTGATCCTCATTCCTGACTACTTCAAATGCTTTTTGTTCTTGTTTGTACTTCTTATTGGCTTCTTGTACATCTTTTTTATGTATCTGAGCGAGAGTACTGAACAAAACCTCTTCACTAATATCCATTATCCGAGCACATTCTTGAATATATACTTCACGTTTAATCTGATCTGGTATTTTTGAGATACTATTTACAATTTCACGAATAGTTTCAGCTTTTTTAATTGGATCATTGTCAGACTCCTTGACTAATAAAGATGCTTTAAACTGTATAAAATCCTTAGCGTTTTCAGACAGGTAATTCGAAAGCTCTTCTAAAGTATTGGACTTGGCAAAACTATCTGGATCCTCACCATCTGGGAACGTACAGACCTTTACGTTCATACCTTGCTCCAAAATTAAATCAATACCTCTAATTGAAGCCCTGATACCTGCCGCATCACCATCAAATAAAACGGTTATATTATTAGTAAGTCTGTTAATTAATCTAATTTGTTCTGGTGTTAAGGCCGTACCTGAAGAAGATACTACGTTTTTAATCCCAGTCTGATAAAATTGTATAACATCGGTATAGCCTTCAACTAAGTAACAATTATCTTCTTTAGCAATGGCCTGCTTAGCAAAATATAAACCGTAAAGAATTTTACTCTTATGATATATATCACTTTCAGGAGAATTAAGATATTTTGCTGCCTTTTTATCGTTACCCAAAATTCGACCACCAAAACCAAGTATCCGACCACTCATACTATGAATTGGGAACATTACCCTTCCCTTGAATCTATCAAATCGTTTTTGATCCTTAACTATGGTAAGGCCTGTTTTTTCCAAAAATTCAATACTGTAACCATTTTTTAAGGCATTATCTGTAAATGCCTGCCACTCATCTAAAGCATATCCAAGTTGAAATTTCTTTATGGTTTCTTCCGTGAAACCACGTTCCTTAAAATAACTTAAACCAATGGCCTGACCCTGATCGGTTTTATGTAATATTTTCTGAAAATAAGTATTTGCAAATTCACTTACTAAGTACAAACTTTCCCGTGTGTCGGCCTTAGCCTTTTCCTCGTCTGTACGCTGGGTCTCCTCTACTTCAATATTATATTTTTTTGCAAGGTATTTAATAGCTTCAGGATACGTAAAATGTTCATGCTCCATTAAAAAGGTAACAGCATTTCCCCCTTTACCGGTAGAGAAATCCTTCCAGATTTGCTTAACTGGTGACACCATAAAACTTGGTGTACGCTCATCACTAAATGGACTTAACCCTTTAAAATTACTACCTGCCTTTTTAAGTTGTACAAAATCACCAATCACTTCTTCTACGCGAGCTGTTTCAAAAACTTGTGATATGGTATTTTGTGAAATCAAATGTTTGTATTTTAGTACGTCTGTAAATTTAAGATAATCTATTTGTTTTGAAAACAGCAGATAGAAACTAATTTGACTTTGTCCCAAAAAACGACGAACTTCGTTTAACTTACATACATTGAATAAAATAGAATCTTATCCAAAATTATAAGCCTTGATAATGAAACAATTTATAACAATAGTATTTTTATTGATTATATTTTTTTCGTGCAATACTGAGATAAAGAATAAGGAAACCCAGATAATCTCAACAAATAAGAAAAAAGAATACATCTCCTTATCACGTGCTCGATACTGTGATCAATTATATGGTTTTTGGCTTGGCCAGAGTATTGCCAATTGGACCGGTCTCGTTACAGAAATGGATAAAATTGGCAATATAGGTGAAATTAAGACTGGTGACTTTTATACAAGAGCAAACTGGGGCAAACAAGATCAACCTAGTATTTGGGGCGAAGGGTTACCTAGTGATATTTCAGATAGCATTGACTTCGTCTTTAAAGATCAATCTGAAATTTGGGGATCGGATGATGATACGGATATAGAATATATGTATCAGTACCTCCTCAATACCAATAACACTTATATTTTATCAGCGCAACAAATACGTGACGGATGGCTAGAACATATTAAAGCTGAGGAGGAAAATTATTTATGGGTGTCAAATCAAAAAGCGTTTGATTTAATGAGGGATGGTTTGCTACCTCCTGAGACCGGCAATCCTTCAAACAATGAACATTATGAAATGATAGATGCGCAATTAACTACTGAGATTTTTGGTCTGTACTCACCTACAAGACCTGATGTCGCAATCAATATAGCTCATTTACCTATTCAGACCACCGCAAGAAATGAAGCAGAAGATATTTCAAAGTTTTATGTTTCAATGTATTCATTGGCATCAAAAAAGAATACAGAAAAATCTATGAGTAAGAGAATACATTGGATGGCAAATGAAGCCCGAGCAGTTCTTAATGATAATTCTTATCCAGCAAAGATGTTTGATTACACTCAAAAACTTTATAAATCAGGAATTAAATGGGAACAAACTAGAGATTCAATTTATTATAGATATCAAGTCAAACAACAAGACGGATACGATATAACTTCAAAGAACTTGTATTGCAACGGTTGCTTTGCTTCTGGTATAAACTTTGCAGCAAGCTTAGTAAGTTTATTTTATGGTGAGGGCGATTTAAAACGCACTATAAAGATTGGAACTCTTGCTGGATGGGACTCTGACAATCCTACCGCTACTTGGGGTGGTTTAATTGGTTTCATGATAGGAAAAGATGGAATAGAAAAAACTTTCAAAAGACAATTCTCAAATCGATTTAATATCCACAGAACAAGACAAAACTTCCCAGATAATGGAATTGACACTTTTGAAAATATGGCGAAAAAGGGATTGATAATAGTTGACAGAGTTGTAAAAGAAGAATTGGGCGGAACAATTAATAAAGAAGAAAATACCTGGGTAATTCCACAAAGATTCGAGGATTAAATCAATTCAAAAAAAACATGAATAGAAAGTTGTTTTAAATGAATTATCTACAGACAAACAACAAGTAATTTAATAAAATGAAATATTCTAGACTCATAGCTATTACTATATACTTAGTACTAAACTTCTCGAGCTGTTTTGCTCAAACCAAAATTATGTCTTATAATATACGATATGATACTCCAAATGATGGAGAGAACTGGTGGGATCTCCGTAAAAATGGAGTCATGAAACTATTAAAATACTATAGCCCAGACTTTATTGGTATTCAAGAAGCAATGCCAAATCAATTAAAATTTATTGCTGACCATCTTGGTCGATATAAGTTTATCGGTCATGGCAGGGATGGGTTAGACACTGACAGCGAAGGATGTCCTATTTTTTATAACAATTCTAAGTATGAATTAATAGATAAAAAGATTTTTTGGCTATCTAGTACTCCTGATAGGGTTTCTAAAGGGTGGGATGCTGACCTAAATAGGATTGTTGTTTACGGAAAATTCAAATCAAAATCAACAAAACAAATTATTTATGTTTTTAACACTCACTTTGATCACAAAGGAGAAAATGCACGTTTAAAATCTGCAGATTTAATAATTGATTATATCAGAAAAAATCAATTGATAAATAAAAGAATAGTTTTAATGGGAGACCTTAATTGCCTTCCTTCCGAATCCCCTATTAAATTTCTAGAAAAAGAGTTTAAATTGAGTTCCAAAATAGAGGATTCCTCCGCTTATGGTCCTATTGGTACTTTTAATGGATTCGATACTACAAAACCTGTTAGCAAAAAAATAGACTATATACTTACTAAGAATATAAAGGTGAAAAGCTATCGATGCATAGATGATAGAAGAGCTGACAATTTACACTTATCTGATCATTTCCCATTATTAATTAAGTTTTAAATCCTTATCATTATAATATAGAATTTGACACTAGCCCAACTTATTCAATTGACGCGTAACACTTCAAAAGAAAAAGCCTTAATCTTAATATAGATTAACGCTTAAAATTTGAAATATTGTTTGATTTAATCCATGTCAAATCTTAACCCGAGGGAAATGGTGTTCTGATCGAATGTCTGATCCTTAAACAAAGGGTTTAAATCGTACTTAACATATAAGGCTGTACCACCCCAAGCTAAATAACCGCTAAGCCCATAGACAAATTCACTTACTTCAAAACCTCCTTTTTGCTTATCTTTTACGCGTTCTCCACCCTCCTTATACTTAAGTTTTTGTCTGCTACCAATATTAAGACCTGCATAACCTCCAAGCCCAATCTTTAATTGATTACGTGTTGAATATCTAAAGTAGTTGTCTCTTTCTATCTTTTTTGATGGACCTAATTCTAAATGGAGTGGAAATACTAAATTAGTAGTTCGGAATTTGGCCTTATCTAAATCTATAGAAAATTCTTGCAGTTCAATCTGGTCATTGTTATTTACCAAAAACATATTATCTTTCAAATCAAACTTATTCCATTGAAAAGAAAATCCGTATTTCACCCTCCAGAAATTTGTATTGACAAACAATCTCGTTTTCCAAGCGTAACCCAGCTCCACAAATCCTGAGCCACCTAGTTTATATGGCGAATCGTCAAGGCTTTGCCCATCAATTAATGCATTATTAAAACCAATAGCAAATACAATATCTTCAGTAGTTCTTCTGTCATATTTTCTTGGTTTATCATCGTCCTTTTTACCTATGTAAATAAAACTCTCACTGGTATTGTCATCACCACCAATTCTGATTATAGTCTGGTCGTCTTCAGATCCCGGCATACTTGCTTGATAAACTTTTTCAGTTCTTTGATAAATGGCTATCTGCTTATCAATTATAGCCAACTTATCTGCAATATTTGCTGCTCTCTTTGCAGCCGCCTCTTTCTTTAGATTCTCTGCTTGCTCTGCTGTTATCTCACCAGAGTCTAATCGTTGATTTATTTTTTCAATGTCTTCTTTTAGATATTCGCGTTCTTGCTTTTCTACATTTTCTTTTTGCTTTTTCAGCTTTTCTATTTGTTCATTTTTATATGTTTGACTTGCCAATTCTGGTTCCATTGAGTCTATATTAACACTGTCGATCTCTTTGGTTTGACCATATGATATTATACATATACCTAATATTAATAATGGGATAAAAATTCTTGTAATTGTATTCATAACTGTTCGATTTTTGATGATTATAATTGTTTAATTTGATTCTCTTTTAATTGTTACGCTGCGCAACTGCAGTTTTTACCGTCTCATAGCTATCCTTTAGCGCTTCAAATACACGACTTCTAAAAGACTGCCCCATATCATCTTGCACTTCTTCTAGTAAAGCATTCGCATCAACTATTTTACTAGATCCTTTAATTAGTTTGTTTGTTTTGAGTTGTTTGCTAGCTAATTTTAATAACGAGTCTACTTCTCTATCAAGTTGTATGGTGCTTGTTTCCTTAATGTTCTCAATTACTTCTGCCACTGCTGTTTTATCAATCTCTGGAATTTTAATGATGTTTTGGTTATTGTCATCTTTATGACTCTCTAATTCCAGATTTTTGACTTCTACCTTTTTTGTATTAGAAACCAACTTTGTTTTAGGCTCAGATTTATTTTCAACTAGTTGCCTAATATCACTATTAATAATAGAATTTTCTATTTTTTCTTCTACCTGTATTTGATCTTTAGGTGAAACTTTCTCATTAACTAATTGGTTATTTTCTTTGTTAATTAGAATAGCATCTTCATTCTTCTTAATCTCATTTGAATCTTCATTTACAATTTCTGGCGAAACCTTAATAACCTCGTCCTTGTTAAAAACCTGGATTGTAATAGCAATCATAATAACTAACATAGCCGCAATACTTAACCACCAATAGATAGGTCTTTTAAATTTCTTGTCGTCAGCATCTAATCTGTCAGATAGATAGGCCCAACCGTCTGACGATGGTGTTAAGGTGCGCTTTTCAAGCTTTTCCTTTAATTGTTCTTCAAATTTAATTGGTGCCATAACTATTGTTATTTAATTCTTTAATCTTTTGTTGTAAAATCTTTCTTGCTTTGAATAATTGTGATTTAGATGTCCCTTCTGAAATATTCAATAATTCTGCAATTTCATAATGTTTATATCCTTCAATGGCATACATTACAAATACCATCTTATATCCTTCTGGCAAACTATCTATTACTTGCTGTATCTCTGCAACTTCAATATTTGTTTTTATGTTATTAGAGTAATCCTTCTCTATATAGCTATCCTCTGCAACAAACTCAATATTTTTTTTAGTACGAAGAAACGAAATGGCCTCCCTAACCATAATTCGTCTAATCCAACCTTCAAAACTACCTTCATTCTTAAATGATTTAAGATGTTTAAAAACCTTAAAGAAACCATTAAGCATTACCTCTTCCGCTTGATGTACATCCTTAATGTAGTATCTACATACACTAAGCATTTTTGGAGCATGTAGTTCATACAACAAATGCTGTGCTTCTCTATTGTTTTTTGAAGCCTTTTTTATGAGTTTAGATTCGTTTTTATGAAGTTGTATAACTTTCATGTTGGTTTCTACGATTGCTCTTATATTATAAAAGACGCAATAGTTATGCAAATGGTTGCTTGAAAGTAAAAAAAGATTGAGAATTTATTATTAACTACTGATTATCAGTAGTATGAAAATTATTTTTTTCTGTCAATTACATACTCGACCATTAGCTTTAGGGACGCTTTGTATTGTGAATCAGGATAACTATCCAATAATAAAAGTGCTTCTTCTTGAAAACTTTTCATTTTTTTAATAGCATATTCTAGTCCACCATTTTCTTTCACAAAGGTTATAACCTGTTTCACCCTCTTCTTGTCTTTATTGTAATTTTTAAGAGAATTGATAAGCCATGCCTTGTCTTTTTTATTACAAATGTTTAGCACGTGTATTAATGGCAATGTCATTTTTTGCTCTTTAATATCAATTCCCGTTGGTTTACCTATTTTTTCTCCACCATAATCAAAGAGATCGTCCTTTATTTGAAAAGCCATTCCAATAAGTTCACCAAATTTTCTCATGGTATCAACTTGAGGAGTATTTGGTTTAACAGAGGCAGCTCCCAAACTGCAACAAGCTGCAATCAAGGTTGCTGTTTTTTGCCTTATTATATGGTAATAAACCTCCTCTGTGATATCTAATTGTCTCGCCTTTTCAATCTGTAATAGTTCGCCCTCACTCATTTCTCTAACTGCAACTGAAATAATTTTTAAAAGATCAAAATCATTATTATCTATAGAAAGTAATAAGCCCTTTGATAATAAATAATCCCCAATGAGGACAGCAATTTTATTTTTCCAAAGTGCATTTATGGAAAAGAAACCACGTCTTCTGTCACTATCATCTACAACATCATCATGTACCAATGTAGCCGTATGGATAAGCTCAATTACAGACGCTCCACGATATGTACGTTCACTAACCCTACCATTATTTAGCATTTTAGCAACAAGGAATACAAACATGGGCCGCATTTGTTTTCCTTTTCTGTTTACTACGTAGTGGGTAATTCTATTTAGTAGTGCAACTTTACTAGCCATAGATAGCCTAAACTTCTGCTCAAAAAGCTCCATTTCATAGGCTATAGGTTGCTTTATTTGTTCTGTGATTTTCATTTAAATAATTAAAAACTTCTATTTTATCAAATCTAAAATTATACGTTCTACTAAGACTGTAAAATTACAAATTACCACACGCTTAATCGTTAAAATTATCATTATTAAAGATTTAACTTTTACTTTATTGAATAATTTGTAACTTTATTTGACTAATTAATCCCTACAACTTTATGAAAAAAATTACTTTATTAGTCGCATTGGTCTTTTCTGTGAGTCTAATGTTTGGACAAACTGTTCTAACCGAGGATTTTGAATCAGGAACCACTATTCCTGCAGGTTGGACAAATCTTGATATAGCTGGCAATGGCGAAATATGGACTATTGAATCTGGCGGTGAAGCCACACTTGCTACTGCAGGTAATACCTTAATTTATTCGGCTGGTGGAGCAATAGGAAATTATGCTACTTTCGATAGTGATGACTATGGTAATAACGGCACCGCTGAAAATGCCGCTTTAGAAAGTCCAGTATTCAACTGTTCTGCACTAACATCAGTAACTTTAGCTTATAATCATTTATTTGCTGGAAATTTTGGTGGTAGTGGTTTTGTGGAAGTTTTTGATGGGAATTCTTGGGTTGGTGTGGAAAATTACTCTGCAGATGGTTATGCAGGTGGAGCTATAAATCTTGATGTAACGAACGAATTAGCAGGTGTTGCAAATGCTCAGGTCAGATTTAGATGGACAGGTGATTGGTCAGTTGCTTGGTATGTTGATAATGTTTCTGTTTTTCAATGTCCTGTTAGTGCACCAGATCAAGTAACTATGGCAACGACACCAGCAAATGGAGCTACTGGTGTAGAAATAAATTATGGTACAACTAATAATATTAATCCATTTGAATGGATGGCTGCGACCACTGGTGATCCTGCAGATAGTTTTAATCTCTCATTAGGTTCAACACCTTCTGGTGATGATATTGGAACACTTAATGGTTTTGATAGTGGCGGAGGAATTAACTTTGCATGGCAACCAAACACCACATATTTCTGGTATGTCACAGCTGTTAATTGTGCGGGTTCAACTCAAGGACCTGTCTGGAGCTTTACAACCTCTGCTTGTACTGAAACTTCAGCTCCGGTGGCGACAAGTTCACCTAGCCCTGCTGACATGGCTACAGATGTTGCTGTAAATGTAGACGGGAATAGAGTTTATTTTTCGTGGGGTACAGGGGCAGCAGGTACAGATTACACCTTAAATTTAGGCACTACAAATCCTCCAACACAAGCATTTAACAATTTTGAAAACGGTGACCCTATTACGGGATTAGCCCTAGACACAACATATTTTTGGAGTGTGGATTCAGTAAATTGTTTTGGAACAACAGTTGGACCTGTATGGAGTTTTACAACAAATGAAGCTTTATCTGTGGTAGAGGAAGAAATTGAAGTTTTCAGCGTATCACCAAATCCAGTTAGTGATATATTAAACATTAAGTCAGTAAATGAAATTGATAGTGTTTTAGTATATGACCTATTAGGTAAACAAGTAGCAAACTTTAACAACAATAATATAGACAATAAAAGCGTAAATTTGTCGAGTTTAACTCAAGGATTATATTTAGTTAAAATTACGTCTGGAGATAAATCCCAAACGATTAAAGTTGCTAAAAAATAATAACAGTACATAAAATAAAAAAGCGACTTTTAAAGTCGCTTTTTTTATGTCTTATTTGCTAGCTGGCCACAAGCTGCATCAATATCCTTACCTCTGCTACGCCTTACAGTTACGGTAATATTATTCTTCTCTAAAATATCTACATACATATCAATTGCTTTTGAGTCTGCCTGCTGAAACTCACCATCATCAATTGGATTGTATTCTATTAAATTTACCTTGCTTGGTGCAAATTTGCAAAACTCTACCAAAGCATCTACATCCTTTCTCTTATCATTGATGCCATCCCAAACCACATATTCATACGTTATTCTATTCTTGGTTTTAGCATACCAATATTGCAGTGCTTCTCTTAAATCATTTAAAGGAAAAGTTGCATTAAAAGGCATTATCGACGTACGCACATCATCAATTGCAGAATGTAGCGATACTGCCAGTTTAAATTTAACTTCATCGTCCGCCATTTTTTTAATCATTTTTGGTACTCCAGAAGTAGATACAACAATACGTTTTGGGGACATACCTAAACCTTCAGGAGAGGTAATTTTATCAATTGCTTTGAGGACATTATTATAATTCATCAGTGGTTCACCCATACCCATGAAAACAATATTACTCAAAGGTCTGTTAAAGTATAGCCTACTTTCATTATCAATTGCAACAACTTGGTCATAAATTTCATCCGGATTAAGATTGCGCATACGTTTTAACCTTGCCGTTGCACAAAATTTACAGTCTAAACTACATCCTACCTGAGAAGACACACAAGCTGTAGTACGACTTGGTGTAGGTATTAAAACAGATTCCACTATTAAGTCATCATGAAGGCGTACTGCATTTTTTATAGTCCCATCAGAACTGCGTTGCATCTGATCTACTTTAATATGATTAATAACAAAATTATCTTGAAGCATCTCGCGAGTCTTCAAAGAAATATTTGTCATATCTTCAAAATTATGAGCAGACTTTTGCCATAACCATTCATAGACCTGATTGCCACGAAAAGCTTTATCGCCCTGCTTGACAAAAAAATCTCTTAACTGGTCTTTCGTTAACGCACGTATGTCCTTTTTCTTTATTTCCATTTATGATGCAAAAGTAATTAATTGTAATCTGGTTTTGACGTAAATAAAAAAAGCCTCTAAAAGAGGCTTTAAATTGAATATTGTATCACTAGATAATTAGCATCGCATCTCCGTAAGAGTAAAATCTATACTTTTCTTTTACCGCTTCATCATATGCCTTTTTTATAAAGTCGTGACCAGCAAATGCAGAAACCATCATTAATAAAGTAGATTTTGGTGTATGGAAATTTGTAATCATACTGTTTGCTATACTAAAATCATAAGGCGGGAAAATGAATTTATTTGTCCATCCTTCATAAGGATTTAATCTTCCGCTTGAAGAAACCGAACTCTCAATGGTTCTCATAGATGTTGTACCAACTGCACACACACGCTTCTTATTCTCTATTCCTCTATTAACAATTGTCGCCGATCTTTCATCAATGGAAATTTCCTCACTATCCATTTTGTGCTTAGATAAATCCTCAACCTCTACTGGATTAAACGTACCTAGACCAACATGCAATGTGACCTCAGCCATATCAACACCTTTGATCTCCAATCGCTTTAACAGGTGTTTTGAAAAATGCAACCCTGCTGTTGGTGCTGCTACTGCACCTTCATTCTTGGCAAATATGGTTTGATAGCGCTCTTCATCTTCTGGCTCAACATCTCTCTTAATGTATTTTGGTAGTGGAGTCTGACCTAATTCATTAAGTTTTCTTCTAAAGTCCATATAAGACCCGTCATATAGAAAACGTAATGTTCTACCTCTCGAAGTAGTATTATCTATTACTTCAGCAACTAGACTTTCATCTTCACCAAAATAGAGTTTATTACCTATTCTAATTTTACGTGCAGGATCCACCAATACATCCCATAAGCGTTGATCTTGGTTTAATTCTCTTAAAAGAAAAACTTCGATGCGCGCACCAGTTTTTTCCTTATTACCAAATAAACGAGCCGGAAATACTTTTGTATTATTAAGTATCATCACATCACCTTCATCAAAATAATCAATAATATCTTTGAAAAGCTTATGCTCTATTGTCTGCTTCTCTCTATTAAGTACCATTAGTCTAGATTCATCTCTATGCTCTGCTGGATGCTCTGCTAATAATTCTTCGGGAAGGTCAAAATTGAAGTGTGATAATTTCATAAATTAAGTCTTGTTTTTTTGAAGTTGCAAATATACAATCTCAAAATAGGCCTTGTCAAGTAATTACTTACTTATTTTAAATTAAAGCCGAGAGTTTTTAAATCTTCCCAAAATTGAGGATAGGACTTGCTAACTACATGAGCATCTTTAACCTTTAAAGAAGTTTTCAGGCCTAACGGCGCAAAGGCCATGGCCATCCTATGATCATTGTAAGTAGCAATTTCAACATCACTGAAAATTTTAGTTGATGGTTTTAAATGCAACGTTGCATCCGTAATTACTACTTCAGCACCCAATTTTTCAAGCTCTACCTTGAGGGCTACTAAACGATCTGTTTCCTTGATTTTAAGGGTATGAAGACCAGATAAGAAACACTCTAACCCAAGTCCGAATGCCGTAACTGAAATCGTCTGTGCAATATCTGGTGCGTTACTAAGGTCTAATTCAATTTTTGAGTCGCTTGCCACCGCAGAGGTTTTTTTAATTGCAACCGTATTACCATCGAATTGCGTTTCAACACCAAATTGATTGTAAATATCTGCTAATACAAAATCGCCTTGTAAGGAACTTTTCTTATAAGACGATAAAGCCACTTCGGTGCCAATTTCACTTAAGGCAACAATACTGTAATAATACGAAGCTGATGACCAATCTGATTCTACCGTGATTTCTTTATTTTCAGGTTCAGATAATTTTGGTTTAACCGTAATAATATTATCCTCAAACTTTGTTTCTATTCCAATTTCATTTAACAAAGCAAGGGTCATTTTAATGTACGGTACTGAAGTGATCTTACCTTTTAATGTGAGTTTTAGGCCATTTTTGAGCTTAGATGCAATTAACAATAATGCAGAAATATATTGACTGCTCACATTTGCCTCTAGACTCACTTTGTTTTTATTGAGTTTTTTGCCACTGATTTTAATTGGAGGATATCCTATGTTTTCAAGGTAACTTATTTTAGCACCAAGGGTTTCCAGCGCATCAACAAGAATTTTTATTGGCCGTTCCTTCATACGAGAAGAACCTGTTAAAATGGTTTCTCTATTTTCTTTGGTTGAAAAATACGCGGTTAAAAATCGCATTGCAGTGCCAGCATGATGGATATCAATAACCTCTTCATTTGATTTTAGTGCCTTTTGCATTAAGACTGAATCGTCTGAGTTTGAGAGGTTCTTTATCATTAAAAAAGGATATAGAGCCTGAAGCAATAGCAACCTATTAGACTCACTTTTGGAACCAGTAATTTCAATTGATGATTTACGAGCAATTGACGATTTAGAAATTTGAATATCCATAAAAAAGATTCCCGCGTTTTACGGGAATAAAATTACTTTAATTTATCATTATTATGGTGCCTATCGTGATCTCGTTTTGCTTTTTTGTCCATTTTTCTATCAAAAGCTTCTTGCAAGTCTATTCCTGTTTGATTGGCCAAGCATAAAACTACAAAAACAACATCAGCAAGCTCTTCTCCTAAGTCTTTGTCTTTATCACTTTCTTTCTCGCTTTGTTCTCCATATCGTCTAGCAATTATACGTGCTACTTCACCAACTTCCTCAGTCAGTTGGGCCATATTGGTAAGCTCGTTAAAATATCTCACTCCGTGTTCCTTGATCCAATTATCAACTTCTAATTGGGCGTTCTGAATATTCATATTTTATTCTCTATTTTTTGAATCAATAATTATTGTAACAGGTCCATCATTTACAAGATGTACTTTCATATCTGCTCCAAACTCTCCGGTTTGAATAGGTTTATCTGTATCTGTATTTAATCTTTCCACAAACTTTTTATACAAAGGTATGGCAATATCTGGTTTGGCAGCCTTTATATAACTTGGTCTATTACCCTTTTTTGTACTAGCGTGTAATGTAAATTGACTAACCACAATAATATCGCCATCAGCATCTAAAATAGAGGTATTCATAACACCCTTTTCATCTGGAAAAATCCTAAGATTCACTATTTTTTTACACAACCAATCAATATCTTCCGCACTATCCTCATTTACAACACCTAACAAAACCAATAACCCATTACCAATTAAAGCAACCTCCTTATTTTGTATTATAACAGAAGCTTCTGAAACTCTTTGAACAACTACCCTCATAAATTATCCCAATTATCGGTTCTGTAATTCTCTTCTTCTCCTTCTAAAATCTGAAGATAACTCTTATATCGAGAATACGACACTTCATCTTTTTCTAAGGCCTCTTTCACTGCACATTTTGGCTCTTTTAAATGCAAACAGTTATTGAATTTACAGTCTTGTTTTAATGCAAAAAATTCAGGGAAATAATCTCCGACTTCCTCTGGATCCATGTCAACCACACCGAATCCTTTAATTCCAGGAGTGTCAATAATCTTAGCATCAAAACTAAGGTCGAACATTTCCGCAAATGTAGTTGTGTGTTGGCCTTGCATGTGTTGCTGTGAAATTTTCTTCGTTTTTAAATCTAAAGAGGGTTCAATAGTATTTACCAGAGTTGATTTTCCAACACCGGAATGACCACTAAACATACTCACTTTATTAACCATCAGGACTTTGACCTTATCTACATTCTCTGTTGTTGTCGCAGAAATACCAATACACTCGTAACCAATTTTACGGTATAAAGAAGCTAAATATTTTACTTCCAATAGCTCTTCCTCATCATAAGTATCAATTTTATTGAATAATAGAATAGTTTTTACGGCATAAGCTTCTGCTGTAACTAAAAAACGATCGATAAAACTTGTAAACGTCTGAGGATTATTAAGTGTTATTAAGAGAAACACCTGATCTATGTTTGAGGCAATTATATGGGTTTGTTTAGAAAGATTAACCGATTTACGAATAATATAGTTTTTTCTTTCTTCTATTCGGTTAATTACTCCTGTATCCTCGTTATTTTTAGTCTCTAATTCAAATTGCACAATATCGCCAACCGCAATTGGGTTTGTACTTTTAATTTCGGTAATTCTAAAACGGCCTTTTATTCTGCATTGGTAAAACTTACCATTTCTGGTTTTAACTGTATACCAGCTTCCTGTAGATTTATAAACCGTTCCGACCATTGTTATTATTAATCATAACAAAGAAACAACAATTACGGAAAAAAGTCTTTAATTTTAAGCCTAAACTAAATTATGTATTATGAAACAAAAAAATTTAATTATTGGCTTACTCCTCGTTGGATTCATTTCGTTTTCGTTTATCAACAATGAAAAATCTTATGCTGAAGTTGAGTATAAAGTTGTGACGAGTGTTGAATCTATTGTACCAAATGGTTTAGGTAGGTCAAGATTAATTTCGTCTAATGTTACTAGAGACTATAGTGAATTCACTTCTGAACGTTCTAGCAATAAAGACGAAGATGGCAGAAACAAGTCTAAACGTAGTGAAATTCGCGTTAAGGATTTTGAAGAAACAAAGCTATTGAACTTTTTCAACCTTGGTGGAATTAGATTTCAAAACATTGTGGCCAATGACGCTGTAATAAGCTCAAAACTCATTACTATGGCTAAAGATGGCTGGGAACTCGCATTTGTAACCAGTAGCTCCGAAAGTGATGCTGGAAAAGGTGACGGACAGGGAATATTTGTTACTCGATATATATTTAAGCGTATTGCTCAATAATATTAAAAAGGCTCGCGTCTGCGAGCCTTTTATTTTAGCATTATTAATGATTAATAATTTCTTTTTGATGGTTGATTGATTCTTGGTGTATTGCTTTGAACATACGCAATACAAATTCTTCACTAAGATTCTTTTCCTCACCTTCTAAAATCATTTTGCCTAGGATTTCGTTCCAACGTTTAGATTGTAATACGGCCACGTTGTGGTCCTTTTTCAATTGACCAATTGCATCTGCAACTTGCATACGCTTGCCCAATATTTCTATTAATTGATGGTCAATAACATCAATCTTGGTTCTTAGTGTATTGATCTTATTGTTAAAAACGGCATCATCATCTGTTTCTTTTCTTATCCTTAAATCTTCTGTGTACTGAATAAGCACTTCAGGTGTAATTTGCTGTGTAGCATCACTCCATGCATTATCGGGATCGTGATGCGATTCAATCATTAATCCATCATAATTTAAGTCTAAAGCTGTCTGACTAAGATCAAAAATGATATCACGTCTACCTGCAATATGTGATGGATCTAAAATTAATGGTAAATCAGGAAAACGGTTTTGTAAATCTACCGCGATTTGCCATTCTGGGTTGTTTCTATAACGTGTTTTTTCGTAAGTAGAGAATCCTCTATGAATTACACCTAGGTTTTTCACATCCGCTGTATAAAAACGCTCTACTGCTCCCAACCATAATGATAAATCTGGGTTTACTGGGTTTTTAATTAAAACAGGTTTATCTGTTCCTTTTAATGCTTCTGCAATCTCTTGTACTATAAAAGGACTTACAGTAGTTCTAGCACCAATCCATAGGATATCTACGTCATGTTTTAAAGCAAGCTCCACATGGTTTGGGTTAGCAACCTCAGTTGTAATCATCATTCCAGTTTCCTGCTTAGCTTTTTGAAGCCATTTTAATCCTAGGGCACCTACACCTTCAAAATTTCCTGGACGCGTTCTTGGTTTCCAAATTCCTGCTCTATATACGGTGGCATCACTATCCTTTAATTGATGAGCAATGTTTAATACTTGTTGTTCTGTTTCCGCACTACATGGTCCTGCTATAACTAGTGGATGATCTAAGTTAAAAGCGTCTAACCAATTCCTTAATTCTTTCTTGTTTTCCATTTTGTTGTTAATCTCTTCTTCTAGATTTTATTTTATTCCGTTTAATATGTGTTGTATATGGTTTGTTTCTTCCATTTCTTTATATACTGCCTCAAAGTCTTCATCTTCCATTAGCTTTTTAAAGTGCTTTAGATTTGAAATATATTCTTCTAGGGTTTCAATTACATTGGTTTTGTTCTGTTCAAAAATTGGTGTCCACATAGCAGGTGAACTTTTTGCCAATCGCACAGTACTTTCAAATCCGCTGCCTGCCATATCAAAAATATCTCTTTCGTTCTTCTCTTTTTCAATTACTGTTTTACCTAACATAAAAGAACTTATATGAGATAAATGTGATACGTATGCGATATGCTTATCATGTGCTTTAGGATTCATATAGCGAATTCTCATACCTAAATCTGAAAATAAATTCAGGGCTTTTTCCTGTAACTTAAACGCTGTGTCCTCTACTTCGCAAATGATATTTGTTTTATTTTTATATAGTCCTTTAATGGCCGCCTTAGGTCCAGAAAACTCAGTACCCGCAATTGGATGTGCTGCTAAATAATTTCTGCGTTTAGGATGATTCTTTACCTCTAAACAAATATCCTCTTTTGTAGAACCGGCATCAAAAACAATAGTTTCATCTGAAATATTATCTAAGACTTCTGGCAATACTTTAATAGTGGTATCAACCGGAATTGCTAATACTGCCATTTCCGCATTTTTCAATTCTGTAATAGTAGCTTTTTTATCTATTACGCCTAATTCTAATGCCTGTTGAATATGAACTTCATTATTGTCTATACCATAAACAGTACAATTTGGGTACAGCGCCTTAATATCTAAAGCAAAACTTCCTCCAATTAACCCAACTCCTATGACATAAAAATTATTCATAATCTTTATACTCTTGCAATTGCTTCTTTAATTATATCTTCTGAGGCACATAACGAAAATCTAATATATCCTTCACCATTACTACCAAAGACCGTACCTGGAGTAATAAACACAGAATGTTTCTTTAAGATTAAATCTGTGAATTCTTCAGATTTAACATGTGGTGGCAATTTTGCCCAAACAAACATTCCTGCTGAATCGTCATCGTAAGTGCAGTTTAATTCGGTTGCCAATTTCCAGATTAGCTCTCTTCGTTGTTGGTAAACACTATTTAAACTTACATACCAAAGATCAGAGCATTTGAGTGCTTCAATCGCTCCTTTTTGTACACCATAGAACATCCCAGAATCCATATTACTTTTAACCTTAAGTACAGCTTGAACAAAATCGTAATTCCCAACTAACATGCCGACTCTCCATCCTGCCATATTAAAGGTTTTGCTCAATGAATTTAATTCTAAACAAACATCCTTGGCATTACGATAACGCATTATACTTATTGGTTTATCATTAAGTACAAAACTGTATGGATTATCATTAACAATTAATATATCATGACGCTTCCCAAAGGCAATTACCTCATCATAAAACTTATTTGTTGCTTTAGCGCCAGTTGGCATATGCGGATAGCTAATCCACATAATTTTAACTTTACTTAAGTCCAAGCGTTCTAATGCAATGAAATCTGGAAGCCAGTGATTTTCTTCAATTAAATCATAATAAACTGGCTTTGCTTGTAATAATTTGGTAACTGCTGCATATGTTGGATATCCAGGATTTGGGATTAACACTTCATCGCCAGAGTTTAAAAATGCCATTGAAATATGCATTATACCTTCCTTACTTCCTAAAAGAGGAAGCACCTCCGTTTGTGCACTAAGGTTAACCTTATATCTGTTTCTATAGAAATTTGCAATTTCAGTTCTTAACTCTGGTAAACCTTGGTAACTCTGGTATTTGTGAGCCCCTTCATCTAACAAACTATCTTGAAGTACAATAGTAGCTTTATGAGGTGGTTCTAAATCAGGACTACCTATACCAAGATTGATAATTGGTTTACCTTGTGACTTTAAAAACGCAACTTCCCTCAGTTTTTTTGAGAAATAGTATTCTTCTACGTTCTTTAATCGATCTGCTACTTCAATCATAATCTTGCATTTTTATATTCACCCAATATTTTAAAATCATCAGCCATTAATGCTATTATGGATTTAGCCTTTTCGTAGTCTTTATATTCATCAAAAGTAACATCTACAAAAAAGGCATACTTCCATGGTGTATCTATTTTTGGTAAGGATTGTATTTTTGTTAAATTAAGCTTACAATCGCTCATAACATTAAGTATAGTAGCCAAACTGCCACGTTTATGGTCCAAAATAAACTTTAAGGAAGCCTTATTGAGCATCTTTTCGTTTGCTTCTGGACTTTCGCGTTTTACAATTACAAACCTTGTCTCATTATGCTTTATAGTTTGAATACTCTCAGCCAAAACATTTAAACCAAACATTAAGGCAGCATTCTTACTAGCAATAGCCGCAATGCCGAATATCTTATCTTCAGATATTTGTTTTGCAACATCAGCAGTATCTTTTGCTTCAACCAATTTTATATGTGGGTGTTTTTTTAAAAACACTTTGCACTGCAAAAGTGCCATAGGGTGCGAGTGCACCTCTTTAATATCATTAATCGTTTGTCCATCTAAGGCCATTAAACTATGTTGAATATCTAAAAAATATTCACCTACAATTTTAAGATCGTGCTTATCTATTAACGCATAGTTGGGTAATATAGATCCTGCAATAGAGTTCTCTAATGCCATAACGATATCATCTGCATTACCATTTAATAAACTATCTACGGCACTATCAAAAGACATGCATTCAATTACATTATTACTTCCATTAAAATAATGCTGAACCACTTCGTGATGAAATGAACCTCTAATTCCTTGTATTGCTATTGGCTTGCTCATAACAAAAAAGTCTCGACCAAATCGAGACTTTCATAATTATATTTTATTAAAACATACTAAGCCTCGTTTCTTTTGCTAAAAAAGAAATAAAACCAGCTATAATATGTTTTAAATGTATTCATTGTTATAATTCTCATGCTAAAGTAATTAATATTTTTACAAATAAAAATAAGAGCCTTTTTTTTTGAATATTAATATCAAGAATTAAAGAATTGTCAATATTTAGGCTACAATATTATAGAATACCTATTTTTGAAAAAATAAACTGAAAAATGTCTATTGAAGTAATTAATATATCCAAGTATTACAAGGAGCAAAAAGCGCTCAACAATGTCTCCTTTAAAGTTAAAGATGCTGAAATCGTTGGATTTCTAGGACCAAATGGTGCTGGAAAATCGACTATGATGAAGATCTTAACCACCTATATTAATGCAAATGAAGGCAGTGCGATGGTCAATGGTCATGATGTTTGTATTGACAAGAAAATTGTACAGCAAAGTGTTGGATATTTACCAGAGCACAATCCATTATATACAGATTTGTATGTTAAAGAATACTTAGATTTTAATGCTAATGTATACGGTACGCCAAAATCGAGAATAAATGAAGTGATTGAACTCACAGGGTTAACACCAGAAGCTCATAAAAAAATAGGGCAGCTTTCTAAAGGTTATCGCCAACGCGTTGGATTGGCCAATGCCTTATTGCACAACCCAGATGTTTTAATACTCGATGAACCGACCACAGGATTAGACCCTAATCAGCTCGTTGAAATCAGAAATTTAATTAAGTCTATCGGCAAAGAGAAAACTGTATTTCTTTCTACACATATTATGCAAGAGGTTGAAGCCATGTGCGATAGGGTGATAATTATTAATAAAGGAGAAGTTGTTGCAGATAAATATCTCAAAGAGTTGAGGGACGGACAAGAACAAATAGTTATTGTCGAATTTGATTATAGGGTTGAAGAAGCTTTTTTATTGAAATTACCAATGGTAAAATCAGTAAAAAACCCAAACGGTTTTGTGTATGAAATTACCTTCTCTACCGAAGAAGACATGAGGTCACATGTTTTTGATTTTGCTCATGATAACGATCTTAAGATTTTACAGTTAAATCAAAAAAATACAAGTTTAGAAAGTCTCTTTAGGGAGCTAACTAGTTGAAAATTAAATCTCCTGTATAAATAATTTCAACATCAACAATAGGAGGCTCATTAACAGATATTACATTTCCTGTTCCCCTTATTATACCAGTTAAAGATTGTTGTGGATTAACAATAATATCATTACTCCCTCTATGACTAATTTGTACATTTTGAGCAATTAAATCCTCCCCTTCAAAGCGCCCAGATCCTGCAAAAAATCCAACAAATAACTCGTCTACTTCACCATCTAAATAAAAGAACGAAATATTATTAGATATAACGGAAAGATTTTGTGAGTCAAGACTTAATCTAAAATCACCAACTGTAAATTCACCTTCACCATTAAAATCTTCAGATAACAATGTTAAGTCATCAAAGTTTAAAATACCATTAGACGACACATCATATTGTGAGGATGTTCTTATCTCAGTTATACTAGGTGCTTCCACAAAAACTTTTGTAATACCAAAATCTCTAATATAATTACAAGTGTTATTATCGGTTAATACTAATCTATCTCCAATAACTTCGATCTCAACATCATTAATTAAGTTTTCACCTGTTTCTACTGTTACCTTAAAATCGGGCGCTTCCTTAATGACTAATTCTATATCTCTATTTACTAATATTTGATCAAAACTGTTCACATCAATTTCTACCTGTATAATGTCACCCGAAGTTTGAAAACAATCATTAGCATCTTCGCTATTACAAGCGAATACTAATAGACTTAATATGTAACCTATTTTTTTCATAATCTAACACCTATACCCAATTCTACAGCTTCAGCCTTCGCACCATGTGATTTTAATGTTACCGCTGCAAAAAACTTATTTCTAAAATATCTTTTCAAACCTATTCTAATATAGGTTCGGCCTTCAAAATCAAATGGATAATATACATAATAACCAAGTTGTGTTTCAATTGACATTCTGTTTATAAATAACTCATGTCCTACAAAAAGCCCAACTCTTTTATAATCCTCATCTCCGCTTACATTTTCTTCTGGAAATGACACAGATTGATAATAAATTAATTCTTTAAGAAAATTTGAGAAAAATGCATCTACCCCAAACTGAACAGCACTTGTGTGACTTAATCGTTTATCTGCATAAGCAGACAAAATATAAAACGGAAATTGCCCACTACCTATTACATCACTCTGGTTAATCCCAGATCTAAAGGCTATATTAAATCTAATTGGTTCTGTAAATTTTTCCTCATCCAAATTCTCTATGTATTCCTTTTCAATTTCGGCCAAATTATAGGTTACACCTACATTGAATGCAATGGTATTTATACTTGTATTTGGTGCTTTTACATTAGCATTAGAATAGTGTATTAATGATAAACCTCCTTGTATCCCAAAGTGCTTGAATAGGTTTTCCTTTTTATAATTAACCATTAAGTAAGTTGAACTTAAAAGTCTTGTGCCGAAGGCTATATTTTTGGGATTGTCAATTTTATCATAGGGATTGGTTGTGTAAGCTAATCCTTGTGCAATTCTTAGGGTAAGGTTCCGCTTAAAAAAATAAAAATTATAATGCGCATATAACCCAAAGTTATTACCCAATCTTTCATCAACTAAATCCTGATAAATGAATGACGCACCGTAATCAGGATAATTAAATCGTTGTTCCCACGCTTCTTCTCCATAGGTCTTTTTATTCCAACTAAATATAAAGCCTTGTGGTCTCCCAGATATCAAATGAAGTATATCGGTATTATGAAGCGCAATATTGCCTGAGAAATAATTTAAATCAAAATATGTATTAGAAGTTTTGTCTACTTGAGAAAAGCCAAAAAAACAATATAATATAAAAAAGTAGCTAAGCCTTTGCCTCATAAACTTGTTATTGACCGCAAAAATAATTGTTTTTATTTAAGAGTATCTTAAGCAATTAAGGTTTTCTGTTTACATTTTAATATGTATTTTTGCTCATCAAAATTAGAGGAATGATTTGACTGATTGCAACCTCGGGAAAAAATGCTAAAGACAGTGTAAACTTTCCGAACAATTACGTCAAATCAACACATAAGAATTTACATATGGCGTATTTATTTACATCAGAGAGTGTATCAGAAGGACATCCAGATAAGGTAGCAGATCAAATCAGTGATGCTTTAATTGACAATTTTTTAGCTTTCGATCCAGAATCTAAAGTAGCTTGCGAAACCTTAGTTACTACAGGACAAGTTGTATTGGCAGGTGAAGTTAAATCAAACACCTATTTAGACGTTCAGAAAATTGCTAGAGATACCATTAATAAAATCGGTTACACAAAAGGAGAGTACATGTTCGACGGAAATTCTTGTGGTGTCATATCTGCAATCCATGAACAATCAGAAGACATTAATCGAGGTGTAGATAGGGGAGCAAAAGAAGAACAAGGTGCTGGTGACCAAGGAATGATGTTTGGTTATGCAACCAGTGAAACGGACAATTACATGCCTTTGGCTCTTCATATTTCTCACTTAATATTAAGGGAATTGGCAGAGCTGAGACGAGAAAACAAAGAGATTACGTATTTAAGACCAGATTCTAAAAGTCAAGTTACTATAGAATACAGTGACGATAATACACCACAGCGCATAGAGGCTATCGTTATATCAACGCAACATGATGATTTTGATAGCGAAGAGGTCATGCTTTCTAAAATTAGAAAGGATATGGTGGATATATTGATCCCAAGAGTAGTTAAAAAATTGCCAGAACATATTAAACCCTTATTTACTGAGGATATTAAATATCACATCAATCCTACCGGTAAATTTGTAATTGGTGGACCACATGGTGACACAGGATTAACGGGAAGAAAAATTATTGTGGATACTTATGGTGGTAAAGGAGCTCATGGTGGTGGTGCTTTTTCAGGCAAAGATCCAAGTAAGGTTGATCGAAGTGCCGCTTATGCTACTAGGCATATTGCTAAAAATTTGGTGGCATCTGGTTTATGTGAAGAAGTTTTAGTCCAAGTATCCTATGCTATTGGTGTGGTTGAACCAATGGGAATTTTTATTGAAACTTACGGTACTTGCCCTTTAAATTTAACTGATGGTGAGATTGCAGAAAAAGTTGCTACCCTTTTTGACATGCGACCAGCAGCGATAGAAAAGCGACTAAAATTACGCCAACCAATGTACAGTGAAACTGCCGCATATGGCCATATGGGAAGGGAAAATATTACAGTAAGTAAGACCTTTGAACAACCAAATGGAGAATCCGTAACAATGGATGTAGAGTTATTTACATGGGAAAAACTAGACTATGTAGATAAGGTTAAGGAGGCTTTTAAATTATAGTAGTTGAAATTATATAAGCCTTCTCGTTTGAGAAGGCTTCTTAATTTTATAATGTATAAGTCAACCTTAAAGTTATAAATCGTGGTTGAATAAATGTTTCTGAGCTAAATACTGAGATATTAGATGCTCCATTACTAATATTAGAGTCTATATCTAAAATATTAGAGGCTCTTAGTGAATACTCCCATTTAGCATCTCTATCTTTTCTATAACGTAAGGAAGCATTCCATGTTTTAAAGGCTTCGGTTTGTCCTTGTGTTTCTTGTTCAGTGTAAGCAAAATCCGTAATAAAGGTTAAAGAATCCCATATATATGCATCAAAACGTATTGATGGCGCACGAGTAATAAATTTGGTTGTATTAGATCCTTGTACATTATCTCTAACTGTATATCGATAGCGTAACCTTACATTTGGTGCCTCTCTAAAATTAGTCCGTATTTCAGGAGAATAGCTCTGAGTAAAATTCTCGTTCAATGATTGACGGCCTTGGATAAACTGATTTAACTTACTATAAGAAAAGTTAGCATTTAAACGTGCTCTTAATTTTCCAAAAGTACGTTCTACTCTTCCAAATACAGAAGCAGTTTCATCTGCAAACTGAGAATTAAAAAACGTATTTGTACCAATTACACTTTCAAAATCAGTAAAACTTCGGATTTGATCAATATTTTTATTATAATTTATACTAGCAAAAACATTAGTATAATTAAATAAATTAAAACTTCTATAAAACAGACTTACATTATGGGTTAAAGCGTTTTGTAATTCCGGATTACCATATTGAATACTATTAAAGTTATTTAGCACAAGTCCTTGTGCAATATTAGTAACGTCAGTAAATGTATTAGTCATTCTATAGTTCAACGTTAAAGATTCACTCTTTTTAAATTGAATAAGTGCTTCAAAATCTGGTAAAACATCAAAGAAGTTATCTTTAAAATTATTACCCATTTGAGTGTTTTGATTGCTGTAGGCGTGGAATGATACTCCAGGTGTAAATGTAAATTTACCAGTCTTAAACCTATAATGCACACCTAAATATACATCGCTAAATGTGTAATCCACATCATCATTTGTAGCAGATAACACATTATCAAGTGGATCGGTAATAATTGGTGTTGGATCAAACCTTGAGCCTTCATCTAAAAACTGAAAAATATTAGAATCAAATTTTTGATTACTAAAAATAGTCCCTAAGGTAAAATTGATATTACTTTTTGAGTTAAGAATATTATAGTAATCTAGTTTAGCATCAAGCTTATTACTCTGAACACGTCTATCTTGATTTATATCATAATTAGACTGGTCTAAATCTAAACCTAAACCTGCAGCCGTTCTGTCAAATGCATCTCTATCGTCTGGATTAGGCTCGTCATTATTATCTGGATCATTAACTAACAATGCATTATAAAATGGATCCTCGTCACTCAATAGGTGTTGCACCTCCAAAGCAAATATATTATCCTCGTTTAGCGTGTAATAGTAATTCAAATTTTGATTAATACTATACGGATTAACTTTATTGAGCTGATCTGTATCACCAACTACAGATGAGAATAAGTTTTGTAGTTCCTTATCATCAGATATCTTTGCCAACACATCATAATCTAGTTGATTGTTGAAGTTGGGCTTGTAGGAAGCACTTAGTTTTGCAACAATTTGGTTGGTTGCTTCTCTCCCTCGTTGTACTGTAGATTCATCTGGAGGTAAACCTGTAGATTCATCTTCAGGTGTTAACGGATCATCTTCAATTTCAATGTAGTCAATAAAATTCTCCTCTCGTGTTCTTAATCTACTACTATTATAAATAACAAATCCACTCAAATCTAATGCCTTTGTCGGTGAATAACTAAAATTTACTGTTCCTAATTTTGTTATTACCTCTTGTGCATTGGCAATATTAGTTAATCCACTTAAGCCATTATTGCCTAGATTGATATTTGTACCACTTGTTCTACTTGGCAGCCTAAAGCCTCCACCAAAACCACGCACATCTCTATTAGATAGAGCTACCTCTCCAATATTATTTAAATCACCTATAACATTTATACTGTATTTTGGACTATAATAAAAAAGCTTGGGCTGAAATAAGTATAATTCGTTATTTGGTGAAGGTGCCTGACCTGCACCTGCAGTTATATCTCCAAACCAAAAATTTTCTTTTCCCTCCTTAAGCTTAATATTAATAGCAACATTGTTTTGATTATTCTGCACACCACTGAGTTGTCCAACCTCAGCATAATTTCGTAAAACTTGAATTTTATCGACAGCATTTGAGGGAATATTTTTAGTAGCTAATTTTGTGTCTCCATCAAAAAAATCTTTTCCATTAACAGTTAATTTCTGTACTGCGTTACCTTCAACTTCAATTTGGCCATCTTCATTGATTTCTACACCTGGTAATTTCTCCAAAACATCTTCTAGCTTTCGTTCTGATCCGTTTTTAAACGAATCAGCATTATAAATAAGTGTGTCTCCTTTAATGGTCACAGGCATTTCATATGTTAACTCAACTGCATCTAACGCATTGTCTGGCACAAGAGTGAAATCTCTGGTAATATTTGCTTCTTGTGTAGTTATTACTTCGTTTAGGGATTTTAATCCTATATAACTCACTTGTACTTTATATTTACCATTCTTACCTAACGAAAGGATATACTTACCCTTATCATTTGTTACCGCATAAGACTCCAAAGCATTAGTTTCTTGATTTATAGCTATAACATTGGCAAGTTCTAAGGGTGTGTCAATACTATCTTTTACGACACCTTGCATTTTTAATTGCGCAAAGGAACTGTTAGCTACTAAGGCTAAAAGTAGCACTAAAACTTTTTTCATTTGGTTTGGTTTGTTTAGGTTGGATGTTAGCCTAATTCTAATGAATGGCTCATAAGTTTGTATTGTCTGTTAAGTATAAATTAATTACGCTTACCTCGCCTTCCTCGACCGCCATACATTTCTCTCATTTCTGTCATTTTTTTCGTGACAATGTCATTGTATTGGGCTTGAGTAACTTCATCTCCTTTTTTAGGTTTATTAATATCTTCTTTCTCCTCAGGATTCATAACTATCTTGGTACAAAGGATTGTCGTTCTATCTGCATTCACTTCCAAAATCAATCCTGGAAGCCCCCAATAATCGTCAGGTCCTTGGTTTATTGGAATTTGAGGTGTATACCAAGCAACTACCTCAATGGTCTTTGGTACTTCAATTTCATTCATTGGATCATCTGAATCTGCCTTAGCAGAGTCACCTGAGTCTGTAGAGTCTTTCTTTTTTGGAGGTGGAGGCGTCCTTCGTCTCATACTTCTCCAATCGAACTCATCTAATACCTTGGTTGCAGTAGCTTTAAAACAGGTATATTGACCAATCTGTTTGGTTTCAGTGCCCATTTTCCACTCAAGTGGCTTTAAATCATCCTTTATTAAAAACTGCTTGCCAAAAAATTCTTGATCTTGTAACAATTCTTGGTTTTTTACATTTTTATATTTAGGGCCACCAGTAAAACTACTTGCATATCCTCCCCATCCTCTGCCAGATCCAGGAGCTTCTAATTTTTCATCTTCCTTATATATTGACTCGGATTTATTGAAAGTAAGAATGTACTCTTTTTCTAAAAAGCTTTTCATATTTTCTTCAATACGCTTTTTCTGATCCGGAGACATTTCCCTACCGCCCCATTGATCCATGTCCATTGTAGTTTTAGACATATAATATGCCTTTCCTTGAAAATCGTTTTGAGCAAATGTATTTAAGGCATAGAGTAAAACTATAAAAGTGAAAGTGAGTTTTAGTAATGATTTATTCATCTTGTCTATTAAGAATTGATTATCCAACAAATGTAACTTAATGATCTACCTATTACATTTGGTTTATCATAAAATTAACATGTTCTATTTTAACAATTATATCACTTTGACTCTATAAAATCCCATTGGTTTATTTCATTGAAGTTAAACTATTGTTAAAAGATTAACTTCTTCTTCTACCACGGTTATCTCTAAATTCTTTCATTTTGGCAGTAATCGTTTTTTGATACTCTGACTTTGTAATTTCTTTACCCTTATCTGGAGCAATAATCTCAACAATCTCTTCAGGATTCAAGACAATTTTAGAACATAGCATTGTTGTGTTATCTGCACTTACCTCTAGAATCAAACCAGGTAATCCCCAATATTCTAATGGCCCATGACGAACAGGAATTTGAACGGTATACCACGCTTCAATTTCTGTCATTTTTACCTCTGGTACTGTTACCACACCTGTTGAATCTGTAGTTGGTTCTTGATTTCTCAATCTATCCCATGAAAAGTTATACCATGTCAACTCATTAGTTGGTATTGAAGCAGTAGCTTTAAAACATGTGTAGTTTCCTATTTGTTTTGTTTCAGAACCCATTACCCATTCTATTGGTTGCAAATTATCCTTTACTAAGAACTTCTTACCATAAAACTCTTGTGTCTGAATCTGTGTGTTCGTTTTCACATTCTTATATTGATCACCTGGAGTAAAATTTTTACCCCATGAATCAGTAGCACCAGTCATAGCATCCAATTTGTCTTCCTCCTCAAAAAATGATTCCTCCTTATTGAATGTCAGTACATAATTTTTCTCTAATCTATTCTTCATTCTTGCAGCAACTTGCTTTTTCTGCGCTTCACTTAATCGTGCACCCCATCTACCTAATTCCATTTTAGATTTTGAAAAATAATAGGCCTTACCTTGAAATTCTTGTTTAACCTCTGGTTTTGGATTAACTGAAAACGTAAATAGAAGTGCTAAAACACTGATTTTTAATAGAATTGATTTCATAATGGGATAAACTTTTAGTTAAAATTGTCTAACAAATCTATAAATACATTAAACAATACCATCTTGTTTATCATAATATTAACACTAAAAACCACAAGGTGATTTATTTACTACTTCAACGATTTTATTAATTTATTGAATTACCCTCTAATTGAGATGCTTATACTTTCACCTTCTCTACCATCATTTCGTGGTCTATAACGCTCCATCATTTCTTTGGCTTTCTTATCCATAATCTTTTCATAAGCCTCTTGATTAACTTCTTTGCCCTTTGTAGGTTCCGTAATTTCAATTTTATCTTCTGGGTTAAGTACAATTTTGCTACATATAATGGTTAGCTTTCCATCATGAACTTCTAAAATTAATCCTGGTAATCCTTGGTAGTTATTAGGTCCATTATTTACAGGTATTTGCGGTGTATACCATGCAGTCACTATTCGCTCTTCCATTTCAGGCTCCTTCTCTTCATCAAACTCATCATCACTACCAAAAGAAACCCTAGGCTTCTCAACCATTTTTGTATATGTTGCCTTAAAACATTGATATTCTCCGATATACTTTGTGTCAGATTCTAATTTCCAATCAATCTTTTCAATGTCATCTTTAACCAAAAAGATTTTACCATAGGTATCCACTTGGTCAGTATATCTTTGTTCTTTGGTGTTCTTGTAAAGTACATCAGAACCCCCACCTCCACCAATGGATACAATCTGAATACCATCACCCATACCGACATTTGGTTTGTCTAATTCTTCTTCTTGCTTGTACAATGAAGCTTCTTTATTGAAGGTAAGTAGAAATGTTTTCTGAAATTGTTTTTTCATCATTTCCATCATCCTTTCATGCATCTCAGAATTCATGGAGGTACTATCCATTTTAATGTCTACTTTTCTTTGCGTTTTATATGTTGCAACGCCTTGAAAATCTTGTGCATCAATAGCAGAAGCATATACTAATGCTAGGGATATAACTAAAACTCTAATTATTGTTGTCATTTGATTGATGTTATAATTATTCTTTATTCTTGTAATACTTAATTGCTGCATTTCTAATTTTCTCTACACGCTGTACAAATGTCTCTTTATCATCAGAAGTTCCTTCTACTTTGTAGGTCATTTTAGACTTTTTTCCACTAGACATAACTTCTCCGTTGCACACTAACTTAAATGAAACCGATTCTTTTCCCTCACTTAGATCAAACATCTCTTTAACGTCATCTATTGTAAATGTAGATTCTAGTTCTTCAATATTATCTACTGTCACCACAACATCTGCACTTTCTACTTTGGTTTCTTCGATCTTTTTTATTATTTCAATTTCTTCAACAGATTTGGTTTGGCTAAAGCCTAAAGAACCGATTAACAATAATAAAGGTAAAATTAATTTTTTCATGTTTTTATATCTTTTGATTAATATAGAACAAATATCTCAATTCAAATCAAGTATTTGAGTTAACTAGTGTTAACGTGTGTTAACCGATTCGTTAAACTATAGAAATACCTATACTTTTGATATATGAATGAAAAAATTGTGGCTCAATTTTTGTATTTTTCAGAACGGTATGAAAAAAATATTTTATTTATTCTTATTTGTAGGTACAGTCTGCTTTTGCCAAAATTCCGTTAAAGCCAATTTAGTAGATTCAATGAAAATTGACGTCTTGGATATATTCGGAGTAGATACTTTTGGCACAATGTATTATTCAACCAATGACAATACATTTAACAAAAAAACCAAGGACACTACAATTACATATACCAATTATCAACTTAGTGAAATAAGTACTGCAAATACGTTTAATCCATTAAAAATAAATCTCTTCTACAGGGATTTTAATTCGGTTATTATTCTAGATAATAGACTTGCTGAAATTTTTAAAATTGACTTCAACACGGTAGTTCCTTATAAGAATGTTAGTTATGTTTCTACTGGTTATGACAACACAATTTGGATTTTTAATCAGGATTTACAGCAATTAGAATTGTACGATTACAAAACCAATAAAATAAGACTTAAAACAGTACCCATCCAATCCGAAGTACTAGACTTAAAAAGTGACTATAACTTCTGCTATCTACTTACTAAACAATTTTTATACGTCTATAATTACTTTGGCAGTTTGGTGAAAAAATTTCCTAATAATAACTATGAGAAAATGGCATTTAGCCAAGCACATACTGTTTTAAAAAATAACAATCAGCTTTCTATTTTACCCAAAAACAATTCTGAAATCATACCAATTACACATCCAAATTTGTTAATAAATCAGTTTTTGGTAACCAATGAAACCTTGTATATTTACAACGACGGAATTCTGCGTCAATATCAACTTAAACTAGAATAGATTATGCATGTTGCTGTTGCTGGAAATATAGGAGCTGGAAAGACTACGCTCACCAAATTACTTGCTAAACACTATAAATGGGAGGCGCAATTAGAAGATGTTGTAGACAATCCATACCTAGATGATTTTTACAATCAGATGGAACGTTGGAGCTTTAATTTGCAGGTATATTTCCTTAATAGCAGATTTCGTCAGGTAAACCAGATTCATAGTAGTGGCAAAGACATTATTCAAGATAGAACCATCTATGAAGATGCTCATATTTTTGCACCAAACCTTCATGCTATGGGTTTAATGACCAACCGCGATTTTGAGAACTATTCTTCGTTGTTTGATTTAATGGAATCTTTTGTAAAAGGACCTGATTTATTAATTTATCTGAGAAGTTCAATTCCAAATCTTGTTGCTCAGATTCATAAACGTGGTAGAGACTACGAAAATTCAATTAGTATTGACTATTTAAGTAGATTAAACGAGCGATACGAAGCATGGATACATGGTTACAACAAGGGGAATCTTCTAATTATAGATGTTGATGATCTAGATTTCGTTGATAATCCTGAAGATCTGGGAGGTATTATTAATAAAATTGATGCACAAATTCACGGTTTATTCTAAGCAATAAACCCATGTTTTCTGGCATGTAACAAAGCCTGCTCTCCATTTTCTACTATCAGCACAGGGACTTCGTTATAATCTTCAAAAAGATTACTGATACGTTTCATACGTTTAGTATGCTCTACAGCTCTTAAGTATATTGCCGCAATTCTATTTGGAAATTCTTTTACGACATCTAAATAGATATAAGCATCTTTCTCGCCGCAGTCACCAATTAAAATAAAATTGAGGTTGGGATACGTCTTTAGAATATTGAAAATTTCATGATACTTGTGTGCCAATTCCATTTTTGGGGTTCTATCAAATGGAGTTCTAAAATCTCTTAGCAAAATTGGTCCTTTAGGGAAATTATTGTTTTTTAAAAAAAACGCCAAGTAACGGTATAAATTCCAAGGACTATTACTAACATAAAATATGGGGTTTGCCTCTAAGTTTGTCTTTCCATTATGTAACAAATGATAAAACTCTGCTGAGCCCTCTAATGCTTTCCGTTTATGAGGTGTTTTAAATAATGTATTTACAACAACTCTCCACTTTAATCTAGAAGTTACACCAGTATGTAGTATCGTATCATCAATATCGCTAATTACACCAAAGCTTGTATTTTGCCTTGGAATAAGCATTTTTCCTTTAAACTTATTACTTAACTGAATCTGCCTTTTCTTACTATTGCTTTTGTAAGAGACATAATATTCTAGCCAACCTTCATCATCAATATGATGTTTTAAGTTATCAGAAGATTTATCCAATAGGAAATACCCTTCTGCATCTGTGCTCGATTTAATAATTTCTTGATTAGGTAAGCTGATGGCCAATGGTGTATTTCTTATCTCATCAGTTTCAAAACGCTTCCAAGAGTTTAAAAGTAAACTAAACCAGTCCTTTTTATCTAAATCTATATCCTCATCTTCTAATGCCCTACCCTTCAAATAAAGGTGTTCATTTGTACCATAGGTGTCAAAAGGTATTATCTGTAATGGATCTTTTTTAAACCAACTCAAATGAAAACAGTTTTTGAAAGTTTGAAGATACTAAAACTATAAGTTATGTCTAGTTTGTAAGTTAAAAAACTAAGGAAAATGTTAAAGTAATAATGACTTCAATTTTTAACAAGTAATTTAGTGGTATTACCTAATAAACTTCAAAAAACCAACTAATCATGAAGAAAATACTCGTCGTTCTTTTAGTACTATTTACTTACGGTACTGTTAGTGCACAATATGAAAAAGAGGATAATATTTCTGTTCCTAACTATAGATTAGCCTCTAAATATTCTCCTACAAACCTTGGAAAAATGGTGCACTCTACTGCAGTAAGACCAAATTGGTTAAAAAAAGGGAATCGATTTTGGTATCAATACAAAACTACAGAAGGCTCTAAATATTATATTGTTGATGCAGACAACAGAACTAAAAAAGAACTTTTTGATAATGAAAAAATGGCCAAGTGGCTTACAGAAATCACTAAAGATCCCTATGATGCAAAGCACCTACCTAGATTCGATTTTAAGTTTGTGAAAAACGATACAGCAATTCAATTTTATGTTACCTCTACAGAGAAAGTAGAAGAAATTAAGGAAGATAAAAACGAAGAAGACAAACAAAAAACGGATTCTACTTCTACCAAAAAGAAAAAAAGTAAACCAAAAATGGTAAACAAGGTTTATCATTTTGAGTATCGCCTTGGTGGTAATTCATTAATCGTATTAGATAATAAAAAGAAGGAAAAAGAAGAATGGAAAAAATGGGCCAATATTGCACCTGATAGCTCCATAGTCCTATTTTCTAAGAACTACAATCTTTATTGGATGGATAAAGAAAACTTTCTTAAAGCATTAAAAAACGAGAAAGACTCTACCATAGTTGAAAATCAATGGACCAATGATGGTGAAGAAAATTATAGCTATGGTGGCAGAACAAGGGGAGAAAATAATGAGACCAAACTTAAAAATAAGGACAATAGAAAATATGTTGGAGGAACATGGTCACACGATTCTAAAAAGTTTGTTTTCCAAAGACGAGATGCCAGACACATTAAAGATCTATGGGTAATCAACACAACATCTAGTAAAAGACCAACACTTGAAACCTACAAGTATCATATGCCAGGAGAAGATAAATTTTATAAAACAGAAATTCATGTTTTTGATATGCCATCAAAGAGCAGTATTCAGGTCAAAATAGATACGGTAAAACAACAAAGTATTCAAATTTACCGAGCACCTAGAAAAAAATCGACTTACAGAGATGATTTTCAACCATCTCTTTTATTATCTCAAAAAGGGAAAATATATTTCAATACGATAAGTCGAGACCGAAAAAAATTGGATATCTGTGTGGCAGATATAAATACTGGAGATGTTAAAGTATTAATAGAAGAACGCTTTAACACATACATTGAATCTAGACCATTAGTACTATTTAATAATGAAACAGAAATGTTGCACTGGGCTGAGCGTTCTGGTTGGGCTCATTATTACCTATATGATACAGAAGGTAATTTAAAAAATCAGGTGACAAGTGGTTCATATCATGTAGAACGTTCAATTGGTGTGGATGATAAAACAAGAACACTGTATTTTACAGCTCATGGCATTCCAAAAAATCAAGATCCTTACTATGAGCATATGTATAAGATAAACCTTAACGGTACGGCTTTAAGAGCTCTTAATCGTGGAGATTTTAATACTAACACAAGCATGGCTGATTCTAATAAATATTTTGTTAGTAATTATTCTAGAGTTAATACCACTCCGAAGTCAGAATTAAGGGATGGCAGTGGTAAAGTTGTTATGCAACTAGAGGAGGCAGATTTATCCCAATTGTTTGCATCTGGATATCAATTTCCAGAACCATTTATAATGAAAGCTGATGATGGAATTACTGACATTTATGGTGTAATGTATAAGCCTTTTGATTTTGATGAAACAAAAAAATACCCACTACTAGAATATGTTTATCCAGGTCCTCAGACCGAGGCTGTAAACAAATCATTTTCTGTACGAATGGATAGGTTAGATCGAATGGCTCAAGTAGGGTTTATTGTTGTTACCATGGGTAATCGAGGAGGTCATCCAGATAGGTCTAAATGGTATCACAATTATGGTTATGGCAACCTAAGGGATTATGGTTTAGCAGATAAAAAACATGTAGCTGAACAGTTATCGGATAAATATGGTTTTATTGACATCGAAAAAGTTGGAATTTATGGGCATTCTGGAGGCGGATTCATGTCTACTGCAGCAATTTTAGTATACCCAGATTTCTTTAAAGCTGCCGTATCGTCTGCCGGAAACCATGACAACAATATCTATAATAGTTGGTGGAGCGAAACGCACCATGGTGTACAAGAAGAAATTGATGAAAATGGAAATGTAAAATATAAATACATGATTGATGACAATCAATCACTTGCTAAAAACTTGAAAGGACATTTAATGTTAATTACAGGTGATGTAGATAATAATGTACATCCAGGTGGTACAATTCGTATGGCTAATGCATTGATAAAAGCAAATAAACGATTTGATTTTATGTTAATGCCGGGCCAACGCCATGGTTTTGGCAATATGACAGAATACTCATTCTGGTTAAGAGCAGATCACTTCAGCAAGCATTTACTCAATCATGAAGCAACTAATATTGATATTACTGAAATGAATAGAGACAAACCCAAAGGCAAATAGCCTTGACTCTATTAAATAAAAAAGCCCTCGCAATTGCAAGGGCTTTTTTATTTAATAAGCTTTTATTTTAGCTTTTAGAAACTTCTACTTTTTCTATAATAGTTTCTAATTCTGCATCTTTCTCAGTAGACTTTAAGTTTTCTTCAAAAGCTTTAAGTTGTGCTTCAACCTCAGCCTCAGTTCCCTTAAAAGTCTTGCTTTCAGTCACTTCTTCGCCATTTACTACCATTGTATATTCCACTGTAGCTTCGGCCTCATTACTATCTGAAATAACAATCTCCTTTTTAATTTCCTCAGTCTCATAAGAAGCAATTCCTGTAGCAGATATTGCAATACTTGGTGCTATTACCAAGGCTACAACAGACATTAACTTCAATAGGATATTAAGAGAAGGACCAGAAGTATCTTTAAATGGATCACCTACAGTATCACCAACAACAGCTGCTTTATGAGCGTCAGTTCCTTTTCTTCCTTGTTCTTCGATCATCTTTTTAGCATTGTCCCATGCTCCACCTGCATTAGATTGGAATATCGCCATAAGAACACCACAAGTTGTTACACCAGCTAATAGACCACCTAACATTTCTGCTCCACCAATAAAACCAACAGCAACTGGTACGGCTATAGCTAATAGACCAGGTAATACCATTTCTTTAATAGACGCTTGTGTGGAAATCTCAACACACTTATCATATTCTGCAACACCATCAGCTTCGTCAAAAATTGCTCTTTGGGCATCAGTTGCTTTAGACATATCAGAATCTACAGCACGCATTACTTCTAAAGCAGCTTTTAATTTTGGTATATCTCTAAACTGACGTCTTACTTCCTCAATCATGGCCATTGCAGCTCTTCCTACCGCATTCATAGACAATGCTGAAAATACAAATGGTAACATACCACCTACTAATAGACCAGCCATAACAGTTGGTTTAGAAACGTCAATTGCTGTTACGTTAGCTGTTTTCATAAATGCCGCGAATAACGCTAATGCCGTTAACGCTGCAGAAGCGATAGCAAATCCTTTACCAATTGCAGCAGTTGTGTTACCAACAGCATCTAATTTATCAGTACGCTCACGTACTTCACTTGGTAATTCTGCCATCTCTGCAATACCACCTGCATTATCTGAAATTGGTCCATAAGCATCAACTGCTAATTGGATTCCTGTATTTGCAAGCATACCAACAGCTGCAATCGCAATACCATATAAACCTGCATAATAATGAGATACTAATATTGCCGCAGCAATAAGAAGAATAGGAATCATCGTAGACATCATTCCCACACCTAATCCAGCAATAATATTTGTAGCACTACCAGTTTCCGATTGCTTTACAATAGAGTTAACTGGTTTAGTCCCGGTACCTGTATAATATTCTGTTACTTTACCAACGGCTAAACCTGCAATTAAACCTGCAATTACAGCAATAAATACTCCTGTTGCACCGCTTGGTAACCCTTCAACAGTTTCAGGAATTAAAGCGTTTATAATAAAATAAGATGCAACCAGCATTAAACCAGCTGAACCAAACTCACCAATATTTAGAGCTGTTTGTGGGTTACCACCATCTTTAACTTTTACAAAGAATGTTCCTATAATAGACATTACTATACCTACAGCTGCTAAAACTAATGGCAAGTATACAGCACCTAAACCATTAAAGTCTGGTGTTATAATAAATGCTCCAAGAACCATAGTACCAATTATAGAGCCTACATAAGATTCAAATAAATCAGCACCCATACCAGCAACATCTCCTACATTATCACCAACGTTATCTGCAATTGTAGCAGGATTTAATGGGTGATCTTCAGGAATACCAGCTTCTACCTTACCAACTAAATCGGCTCCAACGTCTGCTGCTTTAGTATAAATACCTCCACCAACTCGCGCAAATAAGGCAATAGATGAAGCACCCAGAGAAAATCCTGATAGAACATTTAAGACTTCATTTATTCCCCAGCCCATTTCGCTGTAAATCATAAATAAACCGCTTAGTCCTAATACACCTAAGCCAACAACTCCAAGTCCCATTACTGCACCACCTGCAAAAGCTACTTCTAAAGCTTTACCTAAAGATGTTCTCGCCGCACTAGTTGTTCTTACATTTGCTTTAGTGGCAACTTTCATTCCTATGAAACCTGCAAGAGCAGAACAAATTGCACCTATAATAAAGGAAATAGCTACAACACCATTTGACCCTTCTTCATAACTACCTTTGAAGTAAAGTAGAATTGCAACTGCTACAACGAAAATTGCTAAAATTTTGTATTCAGCCTTTAAAAAGGACATTGCACCATCTGCAATATTCTGAGCAATTCTTTTCATTTTGTCCGTTCCTTGGTCTTGTTTACTTACCCATGCACTTTTAATAAATACAAAGAGTAATGCTAATACACCAAAAGCTGGAAGCGCTTTAATTAAAATATCCATATTAATATGTGTTAGTTAGTTACTAATTTTTAATGCTGCCAAAAATAGAAAAATATACCTGATAAAAAAAGCCACCTTTAATTAAAGATAGCTCATTTAAATGGTGAATTTTTACAATAAATATATTATATCGTAAAAGTTCTTTTCTTTTTGTGTTCACTCTCATCGTATCGTTCAACACATTGAAGATATATTTTTATCGCTTCTTCTGCATCTCCCCAGCCACCTACATCTACTTTTTTCTTCTCTAAATCCTTGTAAACCTGGAAGAAATGCTCTATTTCTTTTAAACGATGTGGGTTTAAATCATTAATGTCTGATCGTTTACTCCAAACAGGATCAGAAACTGGAACACAAATAATTTTTTCGTCTGGACCTTTTTCGTCTGTCATATGAAAAACTCCTATAGGTCTTACTTCCATCACAACCATTGGATATGACGGTTCTGTTGAAAGCACCAATACATCAAGTGGATCTTGATCTAGTGCTAACGTTTCTGGCACAAATCCATAATCTCCTGGATACATCATAGATGAGAATAAAGTTCTATCAAAACGTATTTTATTTAATGCAAAATCGTATTCATATTTGTTTCTACTTCCTTTTGGTATTTCAATTAATACGTCAAAAGTAATTTTCTTCTTTTCTTTCATTTAATGGTTTATTAGGTTAACCCTTCTTTGGGACGTTTGATTAAATTTTCGGGCAGCGAAGATACAACATAGTGCAGGTTCTACCTAGAAAATGGTTACAAGTATTTGAAATAAATTACTTAATTATAATCACGTTTTACTAGAAATAAAAACCAAAACTACCTGTTACACCAAATCGTCTTGCATCTGGATTATCAAGATAATTTCCTCTGAAGTTGAAGTCAATTCTTAGTACCTTAAAGATATTTGCTACACCAAAGCTATATTCATAATAAACTTCAGAATCTGGCGCAATCAATGGAAATTCTAATGGGTTTCCTGTTGTACTTAAGGCTATGTTTTCATCAGATAACTCACCCCAAACACCTCTTAATGCAACAATGGCTCTAAGATTATATTTCTTTAAGAATGGGATTCTTGAAAATAATCTTCCATTGAAATTATGTTCTAAGTGCAATGAGGAATAGGTGTCTGTTACAAATTCATAAAAATCTAACTGCGGGAAAGTATTATATATCGAAAAATAAGTTTGATTACCAGGCACGATACTGAGTAAGGCCAATGGTACTTCACCGAATGTTTTTCCTAGTTCTACTGAACTTACTAATCTTCCGAATCCACCAATCTGCCAAGGTTGAATATAGGAGAATTGAAGTTTTGTGTAATCAAAATCACTGTTAAACCAATTCTTGTCTCCTCTAGTGACTTGAGCAAACAATCGGGCGAAATTATCATTCTTATTTTTTCGTTCTACGCCAAATCCAGTCATCTGGCGTTTAGGGAAATAGCCTAGAGAAAACCTACTTTCAAACTGTCTAACTTCTGAGCTAATTCCTGTTGGAGAGGTTGAATCGTTAAAATCTAGACTAAATGTTGGGGAGGCACTACTTATCTTCCTAAAACTGCCATCCCATCTCACCTCCAAATTTCTTAGAGGTTCTATTGCAACACCAAAATTTGTAAGATTTATGTTAGAAAGCTTATCATTAGCTCCCGCCGTAAATACAGCATTTGAAGCTAAACTTCTACCTAATACGTCAGTAGAGCTGGTTAAACTTGCTCCTATCTGTTCTATATCTCTTCGGTGGCCACCAAAAACTGTTAGCCTACTCTTCTTATCTAATAGCCATTTACCAGAAATCCCGTGTTTAAACTTATTATCTCTAAAGCCGTATGCGACAAAACCTTCAAGTCTCCAAAGGTCATTTGGCCCAAAATAAGTTCTACCACCTGTTCTTAATCGTAAACCTTCAACATCATTAAATCCAAATGTTGAAAATATTGGCCCATAATCAAAATTGATACTTGGAAACTCTACATAACCAGATGCCAGTATACTTCCTAAATTATACAGTCGTTTAAACTTTTTAACTGTCTTTAGAGTATCTAACATTGTATAGACACCTTTTTCGTCTTTATTGAGAGCTTCTAACCTATTTTGATTCCAGAATTCTTCGCCCCTATTGTAAACATCTGCATCATAATTATAGACTACTTTATCATAATATTTAGGATCCTTTGGTTCGTTAAATTTATAGTTGTCATATAATGTAGTCCGTTTACCATAAACGCCACGAGATTTCTCTTTTTTATTAAAGGCAAAATCAGATAAAAAATAATCTCGTTTTATTAAAAACACAGAGTCGTTTAACACCTCAAATTCTTGCTCAATATAAATTTCTTTTACCCAATTTATATTGGCACTCTTTGAAGCCTGCATATTAATTTCTTTTATAGCATAAGTAGAGTCGTTAACCCAAAAATCTCCCTTAAATGTTAATTCATTTTTACGCCTTGGATAGTAAATAATATTATAGCACCATTTGTTATCTATAAAAGCACTATCTGACAGCACATAATTGTAGGTCTGAACACCAGACCTGCCTAATGGACTCACAAAGCTTTTATCAAAGAACTTTATGTAGTTGTCATATACATTGTACTCTGAATATAAATCGTCAATAAAGTCTATTATGACTTGATTATTGCTAAAGCCACTGTTTTTGTTTCCTACTAAATCTTGACGTTCTTTATTACTGATATTATCTCCAGAAATTTTCTTTACGGATTCATTCAAAAATATTGGTAAATAGGTTTTACCTGTTACACTAGAAGTATCTACTTCTTCAAAAACAAACTCCATCCCTCTAAACAACTTACTTTTAATCAAGGAACTATCGATTGTATTAAGGTCAAACTCTACCTTTTCATATTGATCGTATTCATATTGATTAAATTGATTAAGTCCATTTTGACGTTTCCTTTCCCAAATTTTCTCTAGCAATTTAACCGCAGGATTTTCTGAGGCTTTCTTAGACTGCTTGCCGGTTATTATTACAACCTCATCTAATGAGGATGCCTCTTCTTTCAAAATAAATTTTAAATCAAAATTGACACTTTTTGTAAGTGGTATTTCTAGAAGCTCATAGCCAATAAAAGATACGATAAGCGTGTCCCACTTTTCATCAGATTCAAGATAAAATCGTCCGTTTTCGTTAGATGTTGTCCCCTCTGTTGAGCCTTTAAATAGGATATTTGCATATGCAATAGGTTCGTTATATTCATCAAAAACATAACCACTAACCTTTGTCTGGGTATATACACAAATTGATGAAATGGCTAATAGAAAGAAAAGTAGTTTTATTTTCATATTAAAAAAACAAACTTCATCGATAACCAAACTTTTAAGGTCTCTACGGTTATCAATGAAGTCTGTTTAACGCAAAAAACTGCGAATTATTTATTTATACATCACTTTTTTCACTGCTTTAACAACATCGTCACTATTAGGTAACCATTCAGCTAGTAATACTGGTGAGTAAGGTGCTGGAGTATCAGCGGTATTAATTTTTACGATTGGTGCATCTAGATAATCAAATGCTTCAGACTGAACTAAATATGTAATCTCAGTAGCAACATTACCAAAAGGCCAAGCTTCCTCTAAAACTACAAGTCTATTCGTTTTCTTGACAGAATCAACAATGGCTTTTCGATCCATTGGTCTCACAGTTCTCAAATCTATAATCTCACAGCTTATTCCTTCTTCCGCAAGCAGATCGGCTGCCTTATATGCCTCCTTAATTATTTTACCGAAGGAAACAATGGTGACATCAGTTCCTTCTCTTTTAATTTCTGCAACGCCTATTGGAATTGTGTATTCTCCTTCAGGCACTTCGCCTTTATCACCATACATTTGTTCACTCTCCATAAAAATAACTGGATCGTCATCTCTGATGGCTGATTTTAATAAACCTTTAGCGTCATATGGATTAGAAGGCACTATAACTTTTAAACCAGGTGTATTCGCAAACCAATTTTCAAAAGCTTGTGAATGGGTTGCCGCTAATTGTCCTGCTGAAGCAGTAGGTCCTCTAAATACAATAGGGCACTTAAACTGTCCACCAGACATTTGTCTAATCTTCGCAGCATTATTAATAATTTGATCTATTCCAACTAAAGAGAAGTTAAAGGTCATGTACTCCACAATTGGTCTATTACCTGTCATTGTAGAACCAATCGCTATACCAGCAAATCCTAATTCTGCAATTGGAGTATCTAAAACTCGCTTTGGGCCAAATTCATCAAGCATACCTTTTGATGCTTTGTATGCACCGTTATATTCTGCCACTTCTTCGCCCATTAGATAAACACTTTCATCACGACGCATTTCTTCGCTCATTGCTTCGCAAATTGCTTCTCTAAATTGAATTGTCTTCATTGTCTATTTTTTAATCGAGTAGCAAAAATAGGAATAAATGAAAAACTATATATGTCAAATTTCTTTAAAATTTACTATGCATGCATAGTAAATATTCGAAATAAAATATTTATCTTCGCTACCGCAATAAATAGGACTTTCAATCGCCTTAAATTGTTATAAAAATGGAAATATTTTTGGCATTTACGATAACGTTATCGTAATGTAAAAAAGCATTAATAAAAACTAAATAATATATAAATATGAAGATTTTAGTGTGTATTAGTCATGTACCTGATACAACATCAAAGATTAATTTCACTGATGGTGACACAAAATTTGACACCAATGGTGTTCAGTTTGTAATAAATCCTAATGACGAATTTGGATTAACACGTGCCATGTGGTTTAAAGAAAAACAAGGAGCAAGTGTTGACGTTGTAAATGTTGGAGGACCAGAAACAGAACCTACATTAAGAAAAGCTTTAGCGATTGGTGCAGATGCAGCAATTAGAGTTAACACAGAAGCTACTGATGGTTATGCCGTGGCAAAACAATTAGCCAAAGTTGTTAATGACGGTGCCTACGATCTCGTTATTGCTGGTCGTGAATCTATAGATTATAATGGAGGTATGGTACCAGGAATGTTGGCATCATTAATAGAGGCAAATTTCGTTGCCAATTGTATAGGATTAGAAATTGAAGGTACTAGGGCTAAGGTTGTTAGAGAAATAGATGGTGGTAAAGAAACTGTTTCTACATCTCTTCCTTTGGTTATAGGAGGTCAGAAAGGATTGGTAGAGGAAAGTGACCTTAGAATACCAAATATGAGAGGTATTATGATGGCAAGGAAAAAACCTTTAAACGTAATAGAACCATTAGACCCAAGTGCTGAAACCAATGCTACAAGTTTTGAAAAACCAGCACCAAAAGGAGCTGTTAAATTGGTTGATGCAGATAATGTAGATGAATTAGTAAGCTTACTTCATAATGAAGCTAAGGTGATTTAAAAAAAGAAGTTATGTCAGTTATAGTATATACAGAATCAGAAAAAGGAAAATTTAAGAAGGCTGCATTTGAAGTTGTTTCTTATGCCAAGGCAGTGGCAGATCAAATGGGTACTTCAGTTACCGCAGTGACAATAAACGCAGAAAATGTAGAAAGTCTAGGTAACTATGGCGCATCAAAAGTCTTGTCTGTCAATAATGCAAACCTTGATACATTTAACGCCAAACAATATGCTTCAGTAATAGAGCAAGCTACAAAGCAAGATGGTGGAAATGTGGTAATTGTTAGCTCTAGTGCAGACAGTAAATATTTGGCTCCTTTATTGGCGGTTGGATTAGAAGCAGGTTATGTTCCAAATGTAGTTGAAGCACCATCAAGTGTATCACCTTTTACAGTAAAAAGGACAGCTTTTACTAACAAGGCCTTCGCCAACACAGAAATTAGCACAGATGTAAAGCTAGTAGGACTCTCAAATAATTCATTTGGATTAGTAGAATCTGGAGGAAGCACCTCAGTTGAGGAATTTACTCCTTCAATACCAGACTCAGGAGTATCAGTAGAATCTGTTGACAAAGCAACAGATAAGGTAAGTATTGCAGATGCCGAAATTGTTGTTTCTGGAGGTAGAGGATTAAAAGGTCCTGAAAACTGGGCTTTAGTGGAGGATTTAGCTGAAGTTCTTGGAGCTGCAACTGCATGTTCAAAACCTGTATCAGATTTAGGCTGGAGATCTCATAGCGAACACGTTGGACAAACAGGCAAACCTGTTGCATCTAACCTATATATCGCTATTGGTATTTCTGGCGCTATACAGCATTTAGCTGGTATAAATTCTTCTAAGGTAAAAGTCGTAATTAATACTGATCCTGAAGCACCTTTCTTTAAAGCAGCAGATTATGGTATTGTTGGTGACGCTTTTGAAGTTATACCAAAATTAACAGAAAAATTAAAAGCTTTTAAAGCACAAAACGCATAAATTTATTAACTTGTATTGTCAATAGGACTGTTTAAATTTGGAATGTCACTGACGCATTATATTTAGTATTTGTTCAGTTAAAAACCAAAACTGTTAAATACAGTTGGTAAAGTCCAAATTTAAACAGTTCTTTGTGTTTTACATTTTATGAGCTTAGTTCGTTTAAATATCAAGGGAATTTCCTATAGCCAAACTCAGAATGGTGCTTATGCGTTAATACTCAATGAGGTTGATGGCGACAGAAAACTTCCTATTGTGATTGGAGCCTTTGAAGCTCAATCCATAGCAATTGCCCTAGAAAAGGAAATTAGACCTCCTAGACCATTAACACATGATTTATTTAAAAATTTTGCGGATCGATTTGACATTGTAGTTAAGCAGGTGATTATTCATAAACTTGTGGATGGTGTCTTCTATTCGAGCTTAATTTGCGAATGTGATAAAATTGAAGAAATTATTGATGCCAGAACTAGTGATGCTATCGCTTTAGCTTTAAGGTTTCAGGCTCCAATTTTTACATATAAAAACATCTTAGACAAGGCAGGAATCTATCTTAAGGTAAATCCTAAAAAAGAGGATGAGGAAGAAGATAGTATTTTGGTTGACGATCTTGTTGCTGAAGAAATTGAAACTGCAGTAATTGCAAAAGAAAGTTACAAAGACAAATCTTTAGATGAGTTAAAAACACTTCTTGATGAGGCTGTGAATAATGAAGATTATGAGAAAGCTGCCAAGATACGAGATGAAATTTCTAAGCGTTAACTAATTAACAACTTCGATGACAAATTTTTTCAAAGCCCTATTAGCTTTTTTTATTGCACTCTCTACAATAACAGCTCAAGAGCTTGAAAAAACCTGGCAATTCGAATCTATTAAAGATACTTCAGGACAAAATTTATTCAACACCATTGAATCAGATACACTTAGGTTTGATGCCGGAAAATTTATGTATTCACTGGACACAAAGAATAAATTAAGGGCGTCTGGTGATTATTTACATCAAAGCAATGTATTAGTACTCTATTATTCCTTGCCAAAGGATACAATAAGACATTATAGAATCAAGGAGTTGACGGATTCTACATTAGTTTTTACAGAAAATAACATCGTTTATAGCTACAAACCTTTTATTCAGGATAAGGTAATTACAAATGATATTATACCAAGTCAAGGATTTACACTCAATAGTCTAATGCGTGGTGCATTAGGTATGTTGGTTTTATTAATAATTGCGTTTCTATTAAGTAAAAATCGAAAAGCTATTAATTGGCGCACAGTTGGATTTGGATTACTTGCCCAATTAGTTTTGGCTGTTGGAGTCCTCAAAGTACCATTTGTTCAGGCAGCATTTGAATGGGTTGGTGGACTGTTTATTAGTGTTCTCGATTTTACTATGGCTGGGACAAAATTTCTATTTGCATCATTCAGCACCAATGAAATCGCAGATTCTTTAATGACATTTGCAGTATCAATTTTACCTACTATAATATTTTTCTCGGCCCTAACTTCAGTCTTATTCTATCTTGGAATAATCCAGAAAGTAGTAAAAGGAATGGCGTGGTTACTCACCAAATTATTACAGATTTCTGGAGCTGAGAGCTTGAGTGTGGCCGGTAATATCTTTTTAGGTCAAACTGAATCACCATTGATGATTAAGGCCTACTTAGAAAAGATGACAAAGTCAGAAATTCTCTTAGTGATGATTGGTGGAATGGCAACGGTGGCAGGTGGAGTTTTGGCAGCTTATATTGGCTTTTTGGGTGGTTCAGATGAAGCACTGCGATTATTCTATGCTAAGCATTTATTAACAGCTTCGGTAATGGCAGCCCCAGGAGCAATTGTTATTTCTAAGATATTATACCCTCAACAGGAAAAAATCAATTCTGAAATAAAAATAACTCAAGATAAAATAGGCTCAAATATTTTAGATGCTATTGCTAACGGTACCACCGAAGGTTTAAAATTAGCAGTTAATGTTGGTGCTATGCTTCTGGTTTTCCTTGCTTTTATAGCAATGATAAACGGTATCCTAGGATGGGCTGGTGATATGACAAATCTAAATGGTTGGATTGCAAGTAATACAACCTATTCTGAGTTTTCACTCGAGTTTATTCTTGGTTACACATTTGCGCCGTTAATGTGGTTAATTGGTGTGGCTAAAGAAGATATTGCCCTTATGGGACAACTATTAGGAATCAAATTAGCAGCAAGTGAATTTGTGGGTTATATTCAACTGGCCGAACTAAAAAATCCGGCACAATTGCTTCATTTGAAATATCAGAAATCTATTATCATGGCTACATATATGTTATGTGGTTTCGCAAATTTCGCTTCTATAGGTATACAAATTGGAGGTATAGGATCGTTAGCACCCGGTCAACGTAAAACTTTATCTGAGTTTGGCATTAAAGCTCTAATTGGAGGTACTTTAGCCTCGCTTTTATCTGCTACAATTGCAGGTATGATCATTGGTTAAGCAAACCAATTTAAACGTTACAAAATCTAATAGTACACGTTAATAACTTTTAATATCTGACAAACTCATTAGTCCAAATTTAATTGACTTTTTAATTAAATTCGTTCCCGAATAATTTTCTAAAAAATTCTAGCCAAAACAAGACAGAACACATTACGCTTATGAAACAATATCACGACTTAGTAAAACATGTATTAAAAAACGGTAATGAAAAAAGTGATAGAACAGGCACTGGTACAAAGAGTGTTTTTGGTTATCAAATGCGATTTGATTTAAGTGAAGGTTACCCGATGGTCACAACCAAAAAATTACATCTTAAATCTATAATATATGAATTGCTTTGGTTTTTAAGAGGTGATACAAATATTAACTACTTAAATGAAAATGGTGTTAGAATTTGGAATGAATGGGCTGATGAGAATGGTGACTTAGGACCAGTTTATGGCCATCAATGGCGCAATTGGGCAAGTGAAGATATTGACCAAATAAAAGCGGTAATTGAAGGTTTAAAAAGAAATCCAGATAGCAGAAGAATGTTAGTATCTGCATGGAACCCTTCAGTATTACCGGACACCTCAAAATCATTTTCAGAGAATGTAGCTAATGGCAAAGCCGCCTTACCACCATGCCATGCTTTCTTTCAGTTTTATGTTGCAGACGGAAAACTCTCTTGTCAATTATATCAAAGAAGTGCAGATATATTTTTGGGTGTACCGTTTAATATTGCATCCTATGCATTATTTACCATGATGATGGCACAAGTTTGTGGATTCGAGGCAGGTGAATTTATCCATACGTTTGGAGATGCCCATATCTACAATAATCATTTAGAGCAGTTAGAATTACAACTTTCCCGAGATATTAGACCATTGCCAAAAATGATTTTGAATCCAGAAGTAAAAGACATTTTCGAATTCAAATTTGAAGACTTTACTTTAGTAGATTATAATCCACATCCACATATTAAAGGTAAAGTTGCAGTTTAAATTAAAAAACTACCAATAAAAAAAAGCGCCTCAAAATTGAGGCGCTTTTTATTGATTAATAGCACATTAATAATTACAAATTCAAAACGCTATTCTCAGCTCCTGCATAATCACTCCATGCATAAGCATCCGCTTGCTCATCATTGATGTAAGTACCATCAACAACATATCTAAATTCGTAAGAATTGTCTTTTTCTAAATCAACAGTTCCTTTAAAGGTTCCGCTTTTTAATTTCTTAAGCTTAACAGCTTTCTTCTCGTTCCATTCATTGAATGTTCCAACTACTGCTACTTTTTTTGCTTCTTCCGCAGGCACAGAAAATGTAACCTTACATACTGGCTTGCTTTTTAAATACTGCTTTTTAATTGCCATAATAGATAGATTTAATTATGGGTTAAAAGTATAAAAGAATAAATCACTAAATAAACAATAATTCCCTTAAGTCCAAAGAATTATTATTTTCATAAAATAGACTTATATTTTTGATAAAGTACATATTTTTATAAGACTAATTTTATGAGATTGTCAACGTTCTTTAATTGTCATTAAGCCCTGATTATCAACTAAATCGTTTGCGTTAAACTAACGATTCTAAGCTCTGAGGAAAACTAAAACGTTTTAGTGAAAATTAGGTATCTTTAACCACTCAAATTTCAGTTATGTTTGGAAAGAAAAAACAAGTTTCTTCAATAGATAAAGATCAATTAGAACTCATAAAATATGCACAAAAAAGAATAAGGCAAAAAAAACGTCTATATATTCATTTTATTGTTTTTCTTATTGGTGCTGTGTTCTTGATTATTGCTAATACAGTATTAGGAATTGGCAAAGATTTTACCATTGCTGGTGTTAATTGGTTTGTTTATGCCATATTGGCTTGGCTCTTTCTATTTATATATCACTTTATTAATGTGTTTATAACCAATAAATTCATGGGTAAAGAATGGGAAAAATTACAGTTAGATAAGCTTGTAAACTTGCAGCAATCACGCATAGATGCCTTAAAAAAGGATTTTCTAAAAGAAGAATCTAAAATAGCGCAGTCTCAAGCCTATAATGAAGTACAATCTCAACCCAAGATTTCAGAAAAAAAAAAGACTAAAGAATTAACAGTTATTGTTGCAGCAGGAGAAAATAACGCTATTGGTAAAGACAATGACCTCATTTGGCATTTAAGCAATGATCTTAAACGATTTAAAAAATTAACCAATGGGCATCATATTATAATGGGGCGTAAAACTTTTGAAAGCTTTCCGAAGCCTCTTCCTAATCGCACACATATTGTTATTACGAGACAAGAGGAATATAAGGCTCCTGAAGGTGTAATTATTGTAAATAGCTTAGAAGATGCAATTGATGCGGTTAAAAATGACGACCAACCTTTTGTAATAGGTGGTGGAGAAATATACAAGCAATCCATTAGCCTTGCCGATAAAATCGAAATCACTAGAGTTCACGCTACTTTTGATAATGCTGATACTTTTTTCCCAGAAATTGATAAATCCATATGGAAAGAGGTTAGCAGAACATTACATGATGCCGATGAAAAACATGCACATGCCTTTTCATTTGTATCCTACATGAGAAAATAAATATTTCTATTTTTGCATCACTAATTTTAAATCAAAATGAACGCATATATATTTCCAGGACAAGGTGCTCAATTCCCAGGTATGGGATTAGATCTCTATGAAAAATCACCATTAGCGCAAGAGTTATTTGAAAAGGCGAATGGCATATTAGGATTTCATATCACTGATATTATGTTTGAAGGCTCTGCAGAAGATCTTAAGCAAACTAAAGTTACACAGCCTGCAATATTTCTTCATTCTGTAATTCTTGCCAAAACAATTGGAGATAACTTTAAACCAGATATGGTTGCAGGTCATTCACTCGGTGAATTTTCTGCCTTGGTAGCAAATGGCGCGTTAACATTTGATGATGGATTAAAATTAGTTTCACAGCGTGCACAGGCCATGCAAAAAGCGTGTGAGTTACAACCAAGTACAATGGCAGCTGTATTAGGATTAGATGATGACATTGTAGAAAAAGTATGTGCAATGACTGAAGGAGTTGTAGTTGCTGCTAATTATAATTGCCCAGGTCAACTGGTAATTTCAGGAGAAATTGAAGCAATACATAAAGCCTGTGAGACCCTCAAGGAAGAAGGTGCAAGACGAGCATTAGTATTACCTGTTGGTGGTGCATTTCACTCTCCTATGATGGAACCAGCAAGAGAACAATTGGCAAGCGCCATTGAAAACACAAATTTTAGTAAGCCTAATTGTCCTATATACCAAAATGTAACTGCTTCGGCAATTACAGATGAAAATGAAATAAAAGGTAATTTAATTTCTCAGTTAACGGCACCCGTACGTTGGACACAGTCTGTGCAACAAATGGTGGCTGATGGTGCTACACATTTTACAGAAGTAGGACCTGGCAGGGTATTGCAAGGCCTAGTTAAAAAAATACATAGAGAGGTTGAAACTTCTTCTGCCACTTTAGATTCTAACACCTAACATCATCCATTTTGAATAGAAACGTATTTATTACCCTACTTATAGCTTTTAATATTGCTATTGACCAAATCTCAAAAACAATTGTTAGGTCTAATATGATTGAAGGCGCACGTGGTAAAATTGACATCATTAAAGACTACTTTCAACTAATTTGGGTAGAAAATAAAGGAGCTTTTTTAGGTATGGGTAGTGATATGAATCCTACCTTGAAATTAATTTTTCTATTAATCTTACCAACTGTAGTCCTTGGTTATGTCATTTATTACATCGTAAAAACCAAAGACCTAGATCGAACAAGTTTAATTGCTTTTTGTTGTATAGTTGGTGGCGGAATCGCTAATGTATTCGATAGAATTGTTTATGGTCAGGTTACCGATTTTTTCTTTATTAAAATCACTGAGACTATCAAAACCGGTATTTTTAATGTCGCAGATTTATCTGTAACAACAGGAATGATTATGTTATTATTCAGTGGTGTATTTAATAAAACGAAAAAAGAGTCTTAACATTATTTCTTATAAACAACACCATCTTTCATTACGAAAGAGACCTCTACCATTGTAGAAATGTCCTTGGTAGGATCTTCGTCTACCGCAATAATATCAGCTAAGTAGCCAGACTCTATGACTCCTAGTTTGTCTTCCATGCCCAATAATTTGGCATTAGTAATTGTTGCAGATTTAATACTGAACATAGGTGACCAGCCAGCTTCTACCATATAAATAAATTCTTTTGCATTTTCGCCATGAGGAAAAACACCTGCATCAGTACCAAAAGCTATTGGAACATTTTCTTTAACTACCATGCTAAAAGTATCATCAAGAACTTCCATAGTACTTGCAATTTTTGGTAATATTACATCTGGATAATAGTTTGGTATTTTAGCTTTCTCCTCAACGTATCTGCCTGCAGATAAAGTTGGTACCAGATACGTATTATTCTCTTTCATTAATTTGGCAACTTCTGCATCCATAAAGGAACCGTGCTCAATAGTTTGCACGCCACCTATAACTGCACGCTTCATACCTTCTTTGCCGTGGGCATGAGCAGCTACAACCATTCCGTATTCCTCTGCTGTTTTGACTATTTCGTTTACTTCCTCTTGAGTAAACTGGGCATTCTGACCATTTTTTGCTACACTCAAAACACCACCAGTTGCTGTGATTTTAATTAAATCTGCTCCATTTTTGTAACGTTGTCTTACAGCTTTTCTAGCATCTTCTGGGCTATTAATAACACCTTCAGCAGGACCGGGATCTCCCATTAAATCTTTACGCATGCCGTTTGTTGGGTCGGCGTGCCCACCTGTTGTCCCAATAGCTTTTTCAGCAGTATAGATTCTAGGGCCAGACACTATTCCTTTATTTATTGCATCACGTAAAGAAACATTTACACCAGACCCTCCTAAGTCTCTAACCGTAGTGAAGCCAGATAATAGTGTTCTATTTGCAATTTCTGCAGAAACGAATGCCACATCAGATTTATTCTTTGTAAAACGATCCAAATAACGCGTCGGACTTGTTTCGCCTTCGATATGTACATGCATATCAATTAATCCAGGCATTACCGTTTTAGATTTTAAATCAACAATAACATCATTTGCATTATCTGAAGTAATAAAACCGTCATTTACAGAAACAATAGTATTACCTTTTATAACGATTGTTTTTTCATTTAAAACTTTACCCGATTTAGTATCTATAATATTACCACAGTGCAAATAGGTGTTTTGTGCCACTATTGTTAGAGTAATTGTAAATGCTAAGATGTTCAGTAAAGTCTTCATATCGATTCTATTTATTTCTTATTTTTTTCTCCCAATTCCAGGCGGACGCCATGGCATCATCTAAAGAAGATTCTGTTTTCCAACCCAAGACTTTATTGGCATGTGTTGTGTCTGCATACGCTGAAATCACATCACCTTCTCTTCTTTCCGCAATTTTATAGTTCAATTTTCGGCCTGATACCTTTTCAAAAGATTGAATAACTTCTAATACAGAACTCCCTTTTCCAGTGCCTAAATTAAACACCTCATAATTAGAGAGACTTTTGTTTTCGATAAGACGTTCTAATGCAATAACATGTGCTTTGGCAAGATCCACAACGTGAATATAATCTCTAATACATGTACCATCCTCAGTAGGATAATCATCTCCAAAAACTGACAATTGATCTCTCATTCCAACTCCAGTTTGGGTAATATAAGGCACTAAGTTTTGAGGAACTCCAATTGGTAATTCACCAATATCGGAGGAAGGATGTGCTCCGATTGGATTAAAATATCTCAATGCGATTGCATTTAAGTCTTCATTTACCTTACAGGTGTCTCTTATGATTTCCTCACCTATTTGTTTGGTATTTCCATAAGGAGATTCTGCTGGTTTAACGGGAGCAGATTCTGTAATAGGTAACTCATCTGCTTGCCCATAAACTGTACATGAAGAACTAAAAATAAAATTTTTATTATTTAGTTGACATAAATTTTGCAACATGTAAACTAGGGTATTAATATTATTTTCATAGTACATTAAAGGCTCTTTTACACTTTCACCTACCGCCTTACTAGCTGCAAAGTGAATAACACCTGTTATATCATTATACTTTTCAAAAAACTGATCTGTACTTTGCTTATCTCTTAAATCTAACTGCTCAAATACAGGTCTCTTATCAGTAATTTTTGTAATGCCTTCGATAACATCAATTGAAGAGTTACTTAGATTGTCAATAATAACAACCTCAAAGCCTTTATTTTGAAGTTCAACTACGGTGTGAGATCCTATGAAACCTAAACCACCTGTCACTAATACTTTCATTAATTAAGAATTGGAATTTATAAAATTTAGTACTGTGTTGGAAATAAAATTAATTTGCTCATCATCAAGTTCAGAATGCATTGGTAATGATATGACTGATTTTACAAGTTCATTCGTTACTGTAAAATCTGCTTCATTATATCGCTCGTCTACATAAGCTTTCTGATTATGTAAAGGAATAGGGTAATAAACACCACAAGGAATATTATTCTCGTTTAAATGTGCAACTAAGGCGTCTCTATCTACATCCTTTAATTTTAATGTATATTGATGAAATACATGACAATCGCAAGTACTACAAATTCCTTCACACTCTGTTCTTCCTGAAGGAATAGTAATTTTAGGATGGTCCTTAAATGCCTCATTGTACTTTCTTGCTGCATTACGTCTGGTATCATTATAGGAATCTAAATGAGGTAGTTTTGCATCTAGGACAGCAGCCTGGATTGAATCTAATCTAGAATTCACTCCCACCACATCATGGTGATAACGCTTATACATACCATGATTTACAATTCCTCTTATAGTATGGGCCAAATCATCATTGTTGGTAAAAATAGCTCCTCCATCACCATAGCAACCTAAATTTTTTGATGGAAAAAAAGAAGTTGATGCTACATCTCCAATAACACCAGTTTTTATTTTTGACCCATCTTTACGTGTGTAGTTTGCACCAATTCCTTGAGCATTGTCTTCTATAACATATAAGTTATACTTTTTAGCAAGATCTAAAATTTGATCCATATTAGCGGCTAATCCAAATAGATGAACCGGAACAATTGCTTTTGTATTAGGAGTAATCGCTTTTTCAATAGCATCCACATCAATATTAAAACTTACAGGATTAACGTCTACTAAAACAGGTGTTAACTGTAATAATGCAATAACCTCTACAGTTGCTGCAAATGTAAAATCTGCTGTAATTACCTCATCTCCTGGTTTTAACCCTAAGCCCATCATAGCAATTTGCAGTGCATCGGTACCATTAGCACAAGGAATAACATGTTTTGCTCCTAAATATTCTTCCAGGTTTTTCTGAAATTGATGAACTTTTGGACCATTTATAAATGCTGCACTTTCCATAACCTCTTGAATTGAAGGGTCTACAACATCTTTAATTTTAGCGTATTGACTCTGAAGGTCAACCATTTGGATTTTTTTCATTCTGAAGATTTGAATTTAATCGTTTCTTAAAGTACGACTAGAGCGAAAATACAAAATTGTAATTGCTAAGCCAATGCAATTAATTGAAAGAAATGTATTTTAGCACAAATTTCAACTATTGAGGCTACTTTATAACATAGGGATTTATATTACCAGTGTTTTAATTAAGATTTTGGCAGTTTATAATCAAAAATTAAAACTTGGTGTAAATGGCAGAAAGGAAACATTTAAACTTCTCCAATCTTCAATTTCTGAAAACGACAAAGTGTTTTGGTTTCACTGTGCTTCATTGGGAGAATATGAACAGGGCCTTCCTGTATTTGAAGCATTGAAAAAAAGACATCCAAATTATAAAATTGTCCTCAGTTTTTTCTCACCGTCTGGATATGAAGTACGGAAAAATGCTGATATCGCAGATGTTGTGGTTTACTTGCCCTTAGATACAGCTCAAAACGCAAAACGATTTTTAGATCTGACAAACCCGTCATACATCATATTTGTCAAATATGAAATATGGCCAAACTTTCTTGGTGAAATAAAAAGACGAAATTTTAATGGAATACTTATTTCTACACTTTTTAGAGAAAACCATAGTTTTTTTAAGTGGTATGGTAGTTTAAGACGTAAGGCATTATTTGCATTCAAGCATATTTTCACCCAAGATGAAAAATCAAAAATACTGTTGGGAAGCATTCAATATAAAAACGTATCAGTTTCTGGAGACACAAGATTCGATAGGGTTTCAAATCAACTGAGAATTGACAATTCACTTCCTTTCATTGAAAAGTTTATCAATAATAAGCTGTGTATTGTTTTTGGAAGCACTTGGCCCGAAGACGATAAATTATATTTAGACTTTATTAATAATAATTCATCAAAGGATATAAAATATATCATTGCTCCTCATAATATCAAGCCAAATTATATTACCTCACTTAAATCACAATTGACTGTCAGTAACGTTTGCTATTCTGCAATGGAAACTAAAAATCTTAATGATTCTAATGTTTTTATTTTAGACACCATAGGATATTTGTCCAAGGTTTACAGTCATGCAGATATTACTTATGTTGGTGGTGGCGCTGGAAATACGGGATTACATAATATATTAGAACCTGCTGTATTTGGAATACCGATTATTATTGGTAAAAATTTCGATAAGTTTCCTGAAGCCAAAACGCTTATGGCTTCGAACGGTCTAGTTTCTGTATCTTCAAAACAGGAGTTTAATAAAATTGTGACTTCATTATTAAAAAATGTATCCAAACGTAGAGAAATGGGTTCTATTAATTCAAATTACGTTAAAGAAAATAAAGGTGCGGTAATCCAAATACTAGATTATATTCATATTTAAGGTCATAACATCGAGAAATAGCAATTAAAATGTTAAAATTTCTATTCTCGTACTATAACAATTAATACTAAAACTATTAATATGAAAAGAATTGTATTGAGTTTAGCACTAGTTGTGGCTCTAGGATTGTCATTAAACTCTTGTAGAGAGACAAAAGAAAAAACAGAAAATGCTGTAGAAAAAGAAGCAGATTCTGCTAGTGATGCTGTTAACGACGCTAAAGACGCTACCAGTAAGGCATTAGAAGATGCTACAGATGTAGCAAGTGATGCACTTGATAGTGCTGAGGACGCTCCTAATGATGCTATTGATGCTGTTAAAGAAGGTGCAGAAGATATTGCTAACAAAGCTAAAGATGTTGCTAATGACACTGTAGACAAAGTAAAGGAGGCCGGAAATGACGCCATTGAAAAAGCTCTAGAAGCAGGGAACGATGCAGTTGACGAAGCAAAAGGAAGTATTGGTAATTAAATACCAATAAAAAATACTTAGTTAAGCTTGGTGGTGAGATCAGGCTTTTTTTGTGGACCCACTTAATTTGAGCTCACTTGGCACTACAATAGTTTGTAACTCATGAGCTTCATTACTTAGATTTTCAATTAGTAGCTTAATTGACATTTCGCCAATCTCAAATGCCTTTTGATGAATAATTGAAATCTTAGGACTGGATATAATCTGAGTATTTTCATATCCAAAACCAATAACTGAAATATCATCTGGAATCTTTCGCCCTAGTCGTCTCGCCATATTAATAGCTACAATTCCAGTAACATGATCATTAGAAATAATGGCATCAATTTTATTATGTTCTTTTAGATAATCATACATCACCTGATTCACCTTCGGTTCATTATCTAATTTAAGGATTTCACCCGGAAGATTATACTCTTCTAAAGCCTGTTGATAACCTTTCATTCGGAGTTTCCCAACGCTCAGCTCTTCAACATTACTTATTAATAAAATATTCTTTCGATGTTCTTTTTCAATGAGGTATTTAGTCGCTTCGTATACGGATTGAAAATCATCAACGATAACCTTATCACAAACTATTTCTTGTATCACCCGATCAAACAATAGTACAGGGATTTTTCTATTTATTATAGATTCTATATGATCCCATTTTGCCTTAACTTGAGTTTCTCTTGCTACTGCGATAATAAACCCATCAACACTCCCACTAGATAATAACTCTAAACTTCTGGCCTCTTTTTCAACATTTTCTTCCGACAAACAAACGATAATATCATAGTCATTCTTAGAAGCAGCTTTCTCTAAACCATGCAATACTTCGGCAAAAAAAGGATTTATCACTGTCGGAAGGATAACTCCAATAGTCTTGGTTTTGTTTGTTTTGAGTTGCTGTGCAATTCTATTGGGTTTATAGTTGAGTTTTTCTGCTAACTCGTGCACCCTAATCTTGGTTTGCTCACTAATCTCATGACTGTCATTCAAAGCCTTGGATACTGTTGATACAGATATATTTAGAAGCTTTGCTAATTCTTTTAATGTGGTCATAAATACTATATTCTTAAATAACTATCAATATTTTTTTACGATTGAGGTCACTAATTTATTTATTAATCTGATTAATGGCCATTTTCACTTCTTGTACTGGTAACTTACAAGTCCCATTTACACATACAAATATTGATGTATTACCTTCCGCAAATTTATTAATTAATAATGGTAAATCATCATCATTCGTTGATCCAGCAACAATTATATTTGGTAAATAAGCAGTATTGATATCTTTCAATTTTATTTTTGCTTCTGGACCACTAATAGCAACTTCATAAAATGGTTGGACATAGTTTAAATATAAATTTAACCAATTTGTAAATGCTGTTGGTGATTTTTCAATATCATTACTCACATTACTCAACATTTGCCTAGCTAATTTTGAATACTCTTTATCATAAAAATACAAACCCAATTGAAATAGGTTCTCCGCCTGAACTGAATTAGATGAAGGTATTACATTGTCATAAACTTCGGTTTTTCTTGCAATTAAATTGGAGCCATTATTTGAGGTAAAATAAAACATACTGTTTTCTTTATTTTGAAAATGTTTTATTGAATTATCCATTACGTCTTTTGCAAGTTTTAGCCATGACCTGTCCATAGTCACTTGATATAAATTGATAAAAGCACTAATTACATGCGCATAATCCTCTAAAAATCCATCAATTGAGCTGATTTCATCTTTATAACTGTGCAATAATTGACCGTTATTTTGTAGTTGTTTATCTCTTATAAATTCTGCGTTTTTTAACGCTATTTGCAAATATTCATTTTCACCAATTGCTTTATAGGCATCTAAATACGCATTTAACATCATTGCATTCCATGATGTCAATGCCTTATCATCTAATCTTGGTAGTTTTCGCTTATCCCTTTCAGCTAGCAACAATTTTTTCCATTCACTTAGTTTTGAACTAAATTGAATTGGGTTTAATTGATTCTTTTCTATAAACTGAGAATCAGATTCTATCCTATACAAAATGTAATGACCTTTTTCCCATAACCCAATATTGTTTACGTTATAATATTGCTTGAACAATTCATAGTCTTCTTTTAGAATAGTCTTTAATTCTTCCTTTGTCCAAGTATAGTAAACACCTTCCTCCAGTTCATCACTTTCATTTTTACTATCCGCATCAATTGATGAATAAAATGTGCCTTCCGTAGATGTCATTTTATTTTTAATAAAGTTTAAAGTCTCTGTAATAATTTGTTTGTAGTACTTATTACCTGTTAACTTATATGCATTAGCATATGTACTCACTAATTGTGCATTATCATAAAGCATTTTCTCAAAATGCGGCACATGCCATTTATCATCTACGGAATACCTTGAAAAACCACCTCCAATTTGGTCGTATAAGCCACCATTAGCCATTTTATCCAATGAAGTGGTGACATACTCTAAAAGTTGCTGATCGTTATAATGATGTGCATATCGTAATGAAAAATTCAGATGGCTTGGCATTGGAAATTTAGGTGCCTTTTTCTGACCACCTAATTCAAAATCCAAATTCGTCTTTAAGTTAGCAACCATATTTTCTAATTGCGATTCCTTAAATGGATTTTCATCATTGTTGACTTCTATTAAATCCATTTTTTTAACACCTTCGGTAAGCTGTTCGGCGTAGGCAATCATTTTTTGTGGTTCAGTTTCGTAAAGTGAAGACGTCTGTTCTAAAACTTTTAACCACTGGTCTTTGGTAAAATAAGTGCCTCCAAAAAC
>Ga0213860_10000003_pt1 | contig 95399 bp, 71 predicted proteins | sample PICome_3_FD_160118 | JGI IMG/M metagenome (GOLD analysis project Ga0213860, IMG submission 160118) | Coastal seawater microbial communities near Pivers Island, North Carolina, United States - PICO550 | ecosystem: Environmental > Aquatic > Marine > Coastal | place: USA: North Carolina...
TGTGACTACCTTTGGTGGTCTGACTGCTCCTGCATCAGCAACTGCTGCTGCAACTCAGATCCAAGGGTCGTATGACGTTACTACTAACGCTACGAGTTTCTCGTTTAGTGAATCCTTTAACCAAGGAGACGCACACGCTAGTGCTCCTACCGTAGGTGCTGTCAGCAACTTCGGTATCCAGACCAGTACAGCGGCGGGAGCAGCAGGTGATCTTGCTGGAACCATCAATACTGGTGGTGCTGTCGAGTTGACTGCTGGTGGAGCTGGTACTACGGCGACAGGTCAATTCGTGACCGAGATTACCGTACGGTAATTGCCTAGAAAACGATTCAAGGTAAATCTAGATGACTGGTGTACTTGGGAGTATACAGGACAGGACCCACCACCGTGGGACTGGCAAATATGTGATACCTGTGGCGGTACTAAGCGTACTGACGGGTATCCTGTCTACGTACTCCCCTGCGAATGCAGTGCCAGTGGTCCCGAACTTCACTCAGGGCTCGATGACGAGCCACACTGAGACTACAAGTAAGATCACTGAGACAATCAACTCGATGGACTATAACACAGGATATCAATACTCGGCGACGGGTACTGGTGTTACTGCAAATGGGAACCTGTCCCCAGGTACAGGAACAAACAATGTAACTATTGATGGCGTGACTTCAACATGGACAGGCATAACAAGCAAACCACAGTTCACACAGACAACCCCAGGAGGGGCGTTTCAGTTCACAGAAACGTATCAGGGACCTGGTTTAAGCAACCACACAATTATAAACAGAACCACCGAGGTGACAAGCGTCACCGACACTACAAGTATCTTCCAACAATAGCATGTCTTTTATTTGGCATGACCCCAGTACCTGTGAGAGCAGAAACTGTGGGTGGTGTCTCTGCAACAGCAGCGCCCGTGGCGAACAGTTCGGGCTCAGTGACCAACCAAGCCATTCAGGTTTTGCAAGGTCCTTATATAACAAACACTTATGGGAATGGGATCCAGTGTCAAGGTCCTACGATGAACATAACCCCATACATAACTGGTGCAGCGAGTGCTCAGAAACCATACGAGGATTGGTATGACACACCTGTATATGATATGCGTGACCTAGATGAAGATGGTGCGCCAGACAATCCTGGTGCCATATTATTCATGCAACCGACACGTACAGGACAGAAAGATAACTACAACTTGTCTATTGGTGTCAGTGCAACATGGTCTAGACCATTAGATAAGAAGTTGCAAGACCAATGTAAGCAGGCAGCAGCAGCAAACATCGAAATGATGCAGCAACTAACTGCCAATAAGAGGCTCGACTTTGAGATCGCGAGATTAAAAAATTGCGGACAGTTAATGAAGGAGGGAATTCGCTTCGTTCCAGGTACAGAATATGCAAAGATCTGTGCTGATGTGCAAGTAACAAACGTGACTGCATTAAAGCAACACGCTCATACTATTTCCGTCCCATCATCTTCCGAAAAGTCCTCAGGGCATGACTCCTCTGACGCTGCTCATCTCGGCGGTCCCTTACATTCAGGCGAGGGGGTTCCTTCCCAAGAATCTTCTTCTTCGCAGCAGCAATCCCCTTCTTCACAGCAGGTTTCACAATTTTCAGAAGAAGATCGGCAAGCGGTTTTGCGAGCAGTGCGGAAGTCGTTGCAACAGCAGCAATAGCAGCGGTAGTAGCGACCACCTGAGGTGCTGGAAGGTACTGAGAAGTTAGTGGTATATCCTCATACAAGGTCACACAGACCTGTTCATTGTTAATAATACGGGTCTCATAACCAGAGACCCTTTCTTTTTGGTTTTGTGCTACATCACCTATCCTTGGTGCATTAGGACCAGGACATTCATACTTGTCCTTAGGAACAGTATTCTTAGGAACCTCAGGTGTCTCTACATCAGGTGTTTCTGGTGGTCTAACCTTAGGAATAGGTGCTTCGTATTCAAACTTTAACTTATCTTTGTTGTAATCAATAGGGTTAAATGCGGGTATACCTGCATCACAGTAGGTAACCACACCCTTAGGATCGTCATCTGATAGCACACCACTCTTCTCCTTAGAGGAGTTCTGTTCGTGTGCCTCTACGCATCCAGGAATGTTAATAATAGGAACACCCACCGTCGATGTGACAGGTGGGTACACAGGTATTGCAGTGGGAACCTGAGGTAACTGCTGCATTACATCGGGGATTTTAATCTCACTGATCTGAGTCCCTGTAATTTTAATCTCAGGGATCGGCATGATTTAGAACGGCACAACAGGAAGAGGAACTGCTCCACCAGTCGCTTCTGGGATCTCTGGGATGCCACCATCAAGCGCAAGAGGAAGTGCTTCCATCACGGCAGTAGTCACAAGACCTGCTGCTTTCTCTTTCAGACCTTCAACAATGCTATCTCTCTGTAAATAGAGCACAGTACCAGCACCAATGATGCTAGTAGTACCTACGAAAGAAATAACTGCGAGTGCGTTAATTACTTTTTGCATGATTACTTAGGAGGTTCGTCTTTTTTGCTGTTACCGTTATTAGATTTTGCCGTAGCAACCCCGAACGTAGCTAACGTCCCAGTAAAAACGCTGGCTATAAAAGTGGGATCGATATTAGTCTTAGCGAGTCCAGGGACTTGCAAGTAATTGATCGTAAGAATTGCGGCAGACCACCCGAGGATAATCAAACGTACGAGAGTTGCTACTCCCTCATCATGCCATTCATACTGTTCTTTCTTTTTCACTTTTACGGGTTTGGTCTCCTCATTGTGAGGAGTCTCAGACATATTTCTATTGGTTAGGCAACTCTATTTAGACAAATGATCGTTTCCAATAAACAGATCATTGATACCCTTCTTAGAGAACAATTCCTTTGCTTCCCATTTCTTAGAAGCAATAGGTTTGCCACCCAAATTCAGTGATGTATTGAGCAAAACACTGTCACCTGTCAGTTCTTTATACCTCTGCATCAAACGTGCAAAGCAATCATCACCCTCTACTGTCTGAATGCGACAGGATCCATCTACATGGGTGACAGATGTGAGTTCTGTGTCCTTAACATCAACAGAGATGTTCATGTAAGGTGCATCACCATCAAAGTCAAAGAACTTGTTGCAATCTTCTTTGAGCACAGCAGCACCAAATGGTCTGAAATGCTCACGATGTTTGACTCTATTGTTGATATAGTCCTTTGCCCTACTGTTACGGGCATTCATGAGGATAGAACGGTGTCCAAGGGCACGAGGACCAACCTCACCGCGTCCCTGATACCATGCAACGATGTGACCATCTGCTAGTGCTATCGCTGCCTGGTCAATAGTATGGTCATCAGGTTCTTCTACGCTCTCATCGTCCTGCCAGAAGGGGAATCCTTTTTTACTGAACGCCTCTTCATGGAAGTGTTGACGCAAGAACTCAACAGCACCCAGTGAAAGACCACAATCATTGGCATGAGGGGGTATCATGACCTTCTGACCAGTCCTATGGATCTTCCCATTGAACACACAGTTCTGTGCTACACCACCAGAGTAACCAACAGGTTCATCGCATGGGTATTCACTGCCAATATACTCGGCAAGTTTGTCACCAGTGACCTCATGTACTGTTCTCAACCAGTTGATGTCAAAATCATTGTCCCATTTCCTATGCCATGAGTCATAGTTCCAGATCCCACGGATCTGACTGAGGGGATACATGTCAATTTTCTCATAATAGGACTCGTCTAGCATCCCATAGGACTGTAATCCCATGACTTTACCTGCTAGATCGAGTCCCCAATCATCACCAGTCAAACCAAGTTTGCGACCCACTGCTGCCATGCAGACACCAATAGATCCAGACTTGTTTACATCGTGTGTATACTGCAATTTACCACCCACATAGAGAGAATGTGCGCGGTCGTTGTTACCAAACCCATCGAAGACGAAGTTAGTGAATGGAATGTCACCAAGTGGCCAAAGACTCAGAACATGTGCCCAGTGATGATCAACAGCAAAGGTTCTACAAGGAAAACCCATGTCCAATTCCCGATAGTTTTCGCCCTCAGCAAACTCTATCTGGTCAGTGATCATAGCAATGGCGTCGAGGTCATCGACTTTGACACCCCAACCATTCAGGATGTCTTCCCATTGCCATGCGTTGTCAAATCCATGATGTTTAATACCGTACTTACGTTCGGTGGCACAATATCGTACTGTTTTTCCATTAGTGTAAGTGATATTGGAATCATGGTCGTCAAGACGTAATCCCAAGAATTTCATTAACAGTCCTCACATTTGTCTTTGTTCTGTTTTTTGTTCCATTTCTTACGAACTTTCTTCAATTCGTTCAGTTCGTACTTGATGTTTGAATAGGCGGTCTCTGCATCAAGTTTCTGTGCCATTTCCATAGCACAAATCATGCCAACTCTTGTTCCAAAGAGTTGGATCGCCTTATCATAACAATCCATTTGGTCATACATATCAGGTTTCGGAAGTAACTTTCTTCTTCCCGATGTTGTACTTAGATTCAAGTGTCCACTCTGACTTATCTTTGTAAGACAGAACTTTAATTTGATTCAGCGGTGCAACATCAACGAGATCTTCTGCATGGAAGTCTACTAGACCCCAATCAAACAGAAGTTTTGCGATGCGATTACGACGTTCAACATCGTTCTTTGTAATGTTAGCAGGTTTGCCATCAAGGGCAAACAATTCTTTGAAGTGTACAATATAATACTTGCCTTTTTTATGAAGAATATGGCAAGACTGGTACAGTTTACGATCCTTTCTAGAAGCAACACCAATTCGGGTTAGGGTCTCACGCACTTTCAGGAAGTCATCAGGTTCCTTCAATGCAACTTCTAACATCATATCCTGAGACCACGAGATCTCTTCACTCATTTTTTCCTCCAACTTTTAGTTTAGATTTGATGACTTCAAGTTGACCCTTGTTTAGCAGTTTCAATGCATCTCGTGCTTTGTCAGTGCTATATCCGTAGAACTGTTTAACACGTTCTAGATCATTATCAGTCTGTTGTTTATCCCAAGGAGCAAATCTCTTGGATTTCCTGATACTATGTATATAGAATTGATATTGAAGGTCATTGTCAAGAGTGAAGAAGCGATTCATCTCATTGGCATACAACACAGTGTCAACGTGATGTGACATACACTTGTTAATGACGTATGCAGGATACTTCTTCATGGCATCAGCATCATCAGTGAAGTTACCTGCCTTCAAATTGATATCGTTGAGGTAGTCTTTCAGTTGATAATCAAACTTTTTGTCCATAGAGTGCTGATTCCAGGGTAGAAGGTGGGTTTACGTCGTAGTTGCTGATCAGAAGTTCTGACTTCTTGTTGTTCTCACGGTGCTGCATACCATATGTGATGGAGAAATAGCGTTGGTGATAGTCACCGAACATCTTTTCGATCTCTTCATCTACATTATAGGTCACCATCCAGTCATTTGGACACTTCTTGCACACTTCTGCGAAGCGATTGTGGTCAAAATCCTTGTGCATCTCAGCATTAGTGCCATAGAGATAACTACCAATCTTGTATGGAGGATCAAGGAAGCAAAAAGTATTATCGTTATCAGGTTGCATGACCTCTTCGTAGTCCAGATTAGTGATTTCCCAGTGAGAAATAAGATCTTTGTAGTGCTTCAACTTAGAAGCACCACGAAGGGTAAAGTTCTGCTGTGATGCTGACTGAGAGAACGCAGAGTTCTCAGTCAACCCGCTGTAAGAACACTTATTAAGAACCCAAAATAGAACAGCTTGGCGAAAAGGATCGGCGGAGGAAATCTCTTCCTTACTCCTAATGAATAACTCCTTAGCGGAGTCAGGAGTTGGGTGCTCTTGCTTAGTTGCATAACATACATCAGACAAATCATCCCCATGTTCTTGGAGTGTTACCCAAAAATTATAGAGATAGTAATACTTATCATTTACCCAGACAGGAACGTCAGGGTGTTTTTGTGTGAAGAGGAGTGCCATAGAGGCACCACCTAGGAATGGTTCACGAAACTCTTCGATACCAGCAGGGAACCAGTCATACAGCATCTTTGCTGCTCGTGACTTACCACCTGGGTATCGTAGTGGGGTCTTCAATAACTTCATAATACATTGATTCTTGCCATAGGTACACCTTGTGGTCCAGCATTGACTGCACCATGTGGTAGTGCGTTGAAAGACATCGTAAATCGATCATCTTCTCTCGCCTGAGGTTCACTGAAATGTCTCAACCATCCAGGGAAGATAAGAAGTTTACCAGGTTCTGCCTCAAACTTTTCATAGGGTCCGTCGAAGTGATCCCTAATGATCTCCAAGGTATCAAGATTACGGATATCAACAGGGTCTTGAAAGACAGTCCTACTTCCTTCGGTGAAGTAGTATACACCAGAGAGATAAGAATAAGGATGACGATGAAGAGGATGACCAGCGCCTGACTTACCAGGTGCCCAGTTCGCCCAAGAAAGAGAGATTTTAAGTTCTTCAACTTGCAATGCAAGATCACAACGCATGTATTCCAGACAGTCATGGAAGAATCCAATCAGCGGGAGCATCGGTTCCTCTTTATGTATGTCTCCACGACTGGTTCTAACACCAGCAGGGTAGTTGTACATAGACATCTCCAAGGTCTTGATGAAATCAAGTGCTTGATCTGACATCCACATGTCTTCTTCGTCGAGATTAAACTCGTATATATCAGTCGGGAATAACCCGTGCTTCTTCATCATTGGAATTCACATCGAATCATCATTTCGGTCAGGAATGCAAGAAGATTGATCTCTTGATCCATGACAAAGTTAGACTTGTACTGATACTCTGCAATGATCAAGACTGCCTCAGGGATAGTCTTAGGTGTCAGGTGTGTATACAGCGAGTCGTAGATCTTTCTCATGATCAGTTGTGGTTCGTTGTCTAGATTAGCAACGACCCACTTCTTCACTTGCGTGAATTCCCTCCCTTTGAGGTATTTAACCAAGTCATCAATAGCAACGTCGCCAGTATTACCGAGAATCCCAACATCGATCTTCCCCTTAGAAGCATACTTCTGTAATTCATTTAGGGTGCGACGGAAGTCAGGGAAATGTTTCTGTACAACTTCTGCAACAACTTTCATTTCAAAGTCGATGCCTTCGGTTGCAAGAATCTTGTGTACTCGCTTGAAGAATGTTGTTGCTAGTTGCTGCTTTTCTCTGCCTTTGACGTGAAAATCTACAACAGAACAGCGAGAGTGGATAGGTTCAATGATCCTGTTCTTGTAGTTACAGGTGAAGATAAACCTACAAACATTTTGAAACTCCTCAATGTTCGCTCGGAGGAGCATCTGAACATCAGGAGTAGTGTTATCTGCCTCATCGATGATAATTACCTTGTGCTTCGCCGTAGAGGCAAGAGACACAGTGCTAGCAAAAGACTTTGCCTGGTTCCTCACGGTGTCCAGGAAACGTCCTTCATCAGAACCGTTGATGACATAGTAGTCAGCATCAAGTTCTTTGCACAATGCTTTGGCAATAGTGGTCTTACCGATACCAGCAGGTCCTGCAAGGAGAAGATTAGGGATCTCACCCTGTTCTAGGAACCCCTTGAACATTTCCTTGGTGTTATCAGGAAGAATACACTCATCAACAGTCTCGGGGCGATACTTTTCTACCCAAAGAAACTCATTCATAATCAATTAAAGTTGTGCAAATTGTGCCACACGGCACCGATATTCATGTGACCGTGGAAGTACCCTGCCACTATAACACAAAGTGTGCTGATAATGCAGAGACTGAACGGTATTAGACCCAATGCGGTCTTCGATCTGGGATTCTCAGGTAGTTGTCTCTCACCCATGGTTTGCTAGCGATGTAGATCTTGTACGCATCAAAGGTAGAGATGCGTGTATCGTGCTTGTAGATGTCTGGCATAGCACGTACAAAGGGTGTAGGACCCTTACCAGAGCGTCCTGTGGGGTCTGCGTTAGGAAGGATCTCCTTTGCACCTAGAAGGGTCTTGTGGCAGGTGTGGACCTTGCCGTAGCGTAGAGAATACTCCTCACATAGAGCAAAACCATGAGCAAGTAACCACTGCCAGTTGTTGACAAAAGAGTTTGCCCACACAGTGCAGGGGTGGTTGCGAAAGGCACCCTTCTCTGTGCTGTAAGGTTTACCATCAGCACGCAAAATGTCACCGAACCCATGACCCCACTTCTCGGATGCAACAATGGAAAGCATTTGACATGTCTCCAAGGGCATCTTTACGATGTGTTTGTCGGGGAGCACACGAGCGCACTCCCAAGGATCAGGACTGGTGACAAAGATGTTCATTAGTATTCAGAATCAGGTTCCAAGGCAACAAACAAGTCAAGTGAACGAACGTCATCTTCTGCACCTTTCTTGATGTTTGCTGTCAGTTTAGCAACCTTCTGAGAATAAAGCGACACATCGTATGATGCTACAACATTCGACACACGACCACTGCTGTTCACGATGCGAAGATTCTCAGTCTTGACACAGAAGCAGAACTCTTTCTCAGATTCACCAAGGTCAACAGTGAAGACATTGCTAGCAGAGTTGCGTTTGTCAGTCACGATGGCATTCAGTTTACCTTCATGTGCAGTGAAGCAGATGTCAGGCAGACTATACGTCTGAGCAGCAGCAAACATCTTGGTGAAGTCAGCATAGTCAATGGTCACACGCTGAATAGGTTCGCCCAGGTTGGCGATGTTGTCAGGTGGAGCAGTGATCATGCTCTCGTTGGCATAGTAATACTTCATCTTACTACGTCCAGACCTGATGTTAACCAGGTTCTCTTGGAAATCAATGTCAGTACGATCAGGTTCACCGCCAGACACGATAGACATTGTGTTCAAGAACACATACAGGTCATAGATAGGTGCCTTGACAGGCATATCCAACTTACCAAATTCAACAACACCCATGATGTTCTTGTTATTGGAGATAGTAGACACCCGTTTGCCTGGTTTGAACAGGATACTAGGGTTAATGTTCTTGAAAATGTTCAGAACTTCGTTCTCATTTTCAGTGATTTTCATACAAGTCATCGATTAGGGTATTCTTCAATAGTATTGGATTTGTTGTTGAAGTGCATCAACAACACGGCATAGTGTAGCACCTTCATGATATCACGACGTGCAGTTCCTTTCCGATCGTAGCGAGATGCATACTTCAAGATGTTGCTACGACAGAACGCTTCACCATCACCACATGCATCAATCAGATCAAGAGTCTGAATGCTGTCTGGACCAGCAGAATAGTGCTGGTTGTATGTGGAGATAATATATTCTCGGAGTTCCGAAATGGTCTCCTCTTCATTGTATTTGTTCATAATCAACAGAACCGTTCTAGTTGCGACGTATAGAGATCAGTGTTAGTTCCACCCGACAGATTGATGATTGAATCACGGACGAATGGGTTCTGAACATTGGACTGATCCCACCAGTGGATCACCTTACGGATGCCAGAGCGTACAGGTTTGACTCTGTGAATGACACCCGTGGGATACATGCAGGCATAACCCGCTGGCAACTTAATACTAATACAAAAGTCGCCAAAACGCAAGTCTAGTTCGCCACCCTCATATTCATCTGGTTCAGACAAGAATAGAGTAGTAGATACATCCAATCGTAGACCGTCACTGCTTGTAACCTCATCAGAATGCCAATCATAACTATCAAGTTTAGAGTATTCTTTATATGTAAACCCTGTTCTAGCATTGGAAAGGGTAATTGCTTCATGGTCAGACTTGTCAATCTCTTGGTCTAACCACTCAGCATAGAATGCACCGTAGTCCATTCCCCACCCTTTAATCTCAGAGCATTGTTTGTTCCAGGTCTCTACTTTATTTTGACCAGGACGACCATAAGAGAGGGCATGTTGAATGCCCTCCCCATCAAGGATCTTTGTGCGATACAGCATCAGTCTTTCAGCAATTCGGACTCATCAAGTTCAATCTTAGCATCAATCTTGCTGTACAGTTCAAGGAAAGACTCCTTGGTTTCATCATCGAAACGGTTGAGGCAGAGTTTGATTGCCTTCACACGGTCGTTGAAGATAGCGAACGCACGAATGATGTGGACAAGACGACGAGTAGAGATCACTTCGTCAACACCACCATCCTTGAAAGTCTTACGGATGATCTCTGCCCAGGTGCAGAGGTTCTGGATGTACTCCTCATCACAGCAGTTGAGTTCAGAGCAGTAGTTGTTGAGCATCTTCGCCTCAGTGGCAAGAGAAGGATAGTCCTGCTCGAAGGTGAGAGGGAAACGCTCCAAGAATGCTTCGTTGAGAACGTTGGTGCCGACGAAACGACCGTCCTCAGAACCCTTACCCTTGGTGTTTGCAGTAGCAATCACAGTGAAACCAGGTGCAGGGTTGACCTGCTGACCAGTCTTCTTCAAGAACACACCGTTGCCTTCAAGAATGGATTGGAGGCAGAGGATTTTGTTAGAAGCAAGGTCAATTTCGTCGAGTAGCAGGACTGCTCCCCTCTGGATCGCTTCAAGGACAGGTCCGTTATGCCAAACAGTGTTCCCATCCACAAGGCGAAACCCACCAATAAGATCGTCTTCATCAGTTTCAACAGTAATGTTTACACGAATAAGTTCACGGTTCAGTTGAGCACATGCTTGCTCGACTCCGAACGTTTTGCCGTTTCCAGAAAGTCCAGTAATAAAGATAGGGTAGAAGAGTTTGGACTTAACAATCCTCTTAACATCTGCAAAGTTGCCAAAGGGTACATACTTGGAGTCCTTAGAAGGTACAAGGTTCTTGACAGCAGTCATGGTCTGGAAAGTCTGTTCGAGTTTTTCAGCAACAGTCAGGTTCCACTTGCCAATACCTGCTTTGTAATCTTTCAGACGCTTCTTCACAGTCGCCATGCTGCAACCGAAGTGATCAGCGGCGGTGAGAAGTTGAGCGTTACCGACCTGTTCTCCATGAGCGCCAGAGAGAAATTCAACGATTTGTTCAGTGGTGACAGGATGAGGAGCGAAGGTCATGTTTGTTTGTTTGTTTGTTATGTAATAATGATACCAAGAAAAAAACCCCCTGTAAGGGGGTAGTGGACACTATGCGATCTGTCCCACAAAGGATGAAAGCATGATCCTGTTGATGCCCTTGGACTTCAAGGACTTAACGAATGCAGACTTGATCTGAGACTTGGTTGCGTTCTCCACAACAGTCATCTCTGTGTCCTCAGAAGCACCACCAGCGATCACATAGAGTTCACTGTAAGAAGTACCCTTGATCACAGCAGACTTTCTCTTCCTGAACTGCTTAGTAACCTTCTCACGATCTTCGTACCTAACGCCGAGGTGATACCTCATGTACTGCTCCAAGGCACGACCCTTACAGATTCTGAATCCAAGGATGTTGCTCTCAGGGTATACCTCCCTGAGGTTCTTGATGAGTTGGTTAGTTGCCTCAGACTGACTATCTGTGATAGCAGGGAAGTAACGACCCTGACGACGGATGACAACGTTAGGACTGTGGTAAGAAGGATAGACTCTGGCGTCATCTTCGTACCTAGAAGTACGACCAGTTGCCATGGACTGTGACTCACCATCAGTCAAGATAAGTAGGTGACACTTCTCAACATTGTTCTGTGACTTCCACTTACCAAGGAATGACTCCATGACAATCAGTGCATCATTCAGAGGAGTACCACCAAGACCCATGAACCTAGGAGGACGAGGTGTGAAGCAGAAAGACCTGCGATTACCGTAGTAGTAAGCAACACGGTAGAGATACTTGCAGTGCTGATTGAATACCTTCTGGTTCACAGTGCTGGTAAGAAGGTTGACAAGTTTGAAACGATTGTCAATCCAGAGTTCACCTTCCTTGTTGCTAGACACAGGAGTGATCTCACCTGGTTGATCACCATTCAAGAGAGACATACCAGGATCACAGACGAATGAATACACATCGAAAGGAATACCAACCTTCTTGCAGAACTGAGCGAGGTTGATGACCTGCTTCACAGTGTCAAACAATTCGTCACACATAGAACCAGACCAGTCAAGAAGGAATACAAGACCGTGATTCTTGCCGTCAGGAGTACGAGTAACCTTCTTGAAAAGATCTTCGTTGTACTTGTAGGTGTGCAACTTGGACATATCAAGAACACCAGTACGAGATGTAGTGGCACGAGCATGTGCAGTTGCAGACTTACGGCACTCAAACTCCTTGACAAGGTAGTTTACATCCTTAGAAGACTTGGTGCAGAACTCAACGAAGTCAGAATCAACCTGAGTGAACGGATCAGTAGGATGATCCTCTGCTGGATACTGGTTTGCCCAGTCAGATACAGCGTCTTCCCATACAAGGTGAGCAGGAACTACGACTTTCTTATGGTTGATCTTCGGATAGGAAGCGTAAGTGATCTCGCCAGCATAAGTTGAAGACAGATCTTCTGCCTTTGAATCAAAAGAAGACTGAGTGCGAACCTCATCGATGGACGGGTCACCGTACATATCGTTCTTCTGGGTGCCGAAACCCTCTTCGTCTTCTTCGTCTTGATCTTCGTCTTGGTCTTTCTCATAGGATGGTGTTTCTAGGTCAGCGTCGTCTGACTTCTTAGCAGGACGATCCATAGGATCATCATCAGTAAACCAAGGACGTTCCTCGGACTGTTGCTCAGACTCATCTCCACCACCAGTAGCATTAGGTTTAACAGGAGCAGAGATCTTAGTTTCCTGCTTCTCTTGCTCTTCCTTCATGTACTCGTAAATAGCAACCGCAGCAGCAACTGCTTCCTCAAATGTTTCAGCAGCGCCCACAGCGTCTCTGAGAGGGGTCTCAGAGGATGCAAATGGCATCATAGAATATGCGCCAATCTTGAAGTGGAGGTTGATACGATCGACCAGAGGGAGTAGTTCGAGATCTTCATCCTTGATAGAAAAGAAGTCATCCTGATCAAGTTCTTCGTAACCCCTGAAAAAGTCTTTGGAAAGACCAGGGTACTTACGTTTCATAAGTTTCTCGATACGAGCATCCTCAGTCACATTGATGTATGACTTAGGGCATCCACAATCTGAAAGATCGGTGTTCGGTGTGTAGAGGGCGTGTCCGACCTCATGACCGACGAGCAGGTTGTATACAGTATTACTTGCCTTAGACCACATAGGGAGTGTGAGCACACGCTTCTCCACGTTGAAGGAGGCAGTCTGAACTTGCTTGTGCTCAACCAAGAGGTTCTCTGTCGCGAGGAGGCGGGCAAGAGATCCTTTGATTTCAATGTTCATGTTCAGTTCGTTTGGTATGTACTTAGTATAAAACCCTCTGGACCAAAATCCAGAGGGAGTGTACCAGTTATTTTATTGTCCCTCCTGATATGAGTGAGGGTCCTCGTCCAGTGGTCTGATGAAATCAGCACGGACAATCTCTTGGCAGTTCATTGCTTCCATCATATAGTTCACCGCTGCATCAGGAATTGCTTTGGTGCCACAAGTGAAAACATCACATACTGCCATGAGTTTCTCTGGCCAAGTATGAATACTGATATGACTTTCAGCAAGGAGAGCAACAGCAGTAACACCGAAGGGTGAGAACTTGTGTGATGTGATGTCCAGCAGTTCAGCATTTGCCATGACTGTGGCATTAGCAAGCATCGTTCTCACATGCGCTTCATCATCCAAGAGGTGATAGGCGCACCCCTTCATAGTGAAGAGGATATGTTTCATTGTGCTCATTCATCTGCTCCAACTTTCATTGTTGAGAAATCTCCGTTCTTTTCAAACTCAATCACTCTTTCAAATTTGTCGAGAAGAACCTCACCTTTGTGTGAAATGACAAACATGTTAGTTCTATCAGACATACTACGCAAGATCTTCATGAGTTCATCCGTTGCGGATTGATCAAGGGATGAATCGAAGACCTCATCCAGTAGGAGCAGGTTGGTTGACACACTGTTTTTCAGTTTGGCAACCTCTCTCCATGTAAACAATAGTGCTAGATCAATCTTCTGTTTCTCACCCTCGGAGAAGGATGAGTATGAAAAGTCATCACGGAATCGTGAGAGGATCTTTTCGTTAAAGTTATCATCCAGCGTGAAGTTCACATAGAAGTCCATGCTGTGCAGGTATTTATTTATTCGTTGGTTGATAAGAGGGATGAACTTACTGATGATTTTGGTTTTGATACCGCCATCTTTCAGGAGTTCCCCAACAGTTTTTAAGTGATCCGCCTGCTTGTTTATATTAGAGCATCCTTCTTGTTTTTTGTCAAGATCACCCTTCATTCTCAACAAATCTTGACGTTCACCTTCAAGGTTAGTTGAATCACTACCAACCTCAGTGAGGATAGAAGTGTTTTCTTTCAACAACCTAGTGCTCTCTTTGGTGAGATTAGCAATCTCATAGCGATAACCATTGATCTGCTCTGCTTTGTCTCGGAGATCTTTTACTGTCTTCTCGAACTTCTGGATCTCCATTGTAATTTGGGAGTGTCCGTCTGTAAGAGTGATACACTTCTGGTTAAGTTCCGCTTGCTTGTCAATACGAAACGTTTGATCGATCTCCTGAGTGCATGTCGGGCACGTATGATTGTTGAGAAAAAAATCGTACTGCTTACGGGTATCATTGAACTTACTTTTAAGTTTAGTACGCATCTCTTTGAACTTTTCATGCTTCTCAACAGCACGATCGAGTTCAGCGATTTGCGGGGTAAGTTTATCACACTCTTTATCTAAACGTTTGATTTCATCTTTGATCGCAAACATACGAGATTCATTCTCGTCAAACTTTTGTTGCTTCTTACTGGTGTTATTAGCATCAACCTTCTCCAAGTTCGAGATATTACGAACCTGCATGTCAACTTTCTGTTGTGCAACGTCTAGTTCATATTCACACTGACGTTGTTCTTCTTTAATAGTCTTGACTCTCTCTTTCAGGAGAGTATTCATCTGAGAAAAGATCTGGATGTCTAGAATATCTTCGATAACTTCTCTTCGATTAGGAGCATTAAGCTGCATAAAAGGAACAAAAGTGCTACTGCCGAGAATAACAACCTGAGTGAAAGATTTGTAGTTAAGTTTAAGTACACTCTGTTCCAGGTATTTCTGATAGTCTTTTGCTGCTGCGTCTTGATCGACAAGTTTTCCGTTTCGGTAGATTTCAAAGACCGAGGGTTTCATACCACGGACTATCTTATAAGAGATGCTGCCAATTTGTAGCTCAACTTCAACTACAAGTTCGCGTTCGTTGACAGAGTTGATCAGTTGACTCTTACTAATCTTCCTGAATGGTTTGTTAAACAACCCAAAACAAAGAGCGTCAAGAATTGTACTCTTGCCCGCTCCGTTGTTACCAATGATTAGGGATGATGTAGTACCGTTTAGATCTACCTCAGTGAACTGCTGTCCAGTAGACAGGAGGTTCTTCCAACGGATTTTCTCAAAAACAATCATGTATCGTTAGGTGGGAAAACAATCTGGTCAGGTTGAATAATAGTATATTGATATCCATAGGAGGTACAGTTCTCTTTGACTATCTCCTCTTCTACTTCCATAATTTCAAGTTGACGTGAGTAATCATTGGCAATCAAATACCCATGATAACGTTCGGCGTCATCCTCTTCAAGAAACAACTGGACAACGCGCTCGCCGTCTTGGTTGTCATCCCGAACAGCATACACACCCCCACTGCTTTTGTCAACTAAAACGTACATCAGACTCTTTGCGCTTCTACATATAGTGATTTAAGTATACCGAAAACTTCATCCTTGTTGTCGATTTCGCTTACACACTTATGTAGAATACTCAGAGTATCCTCTGTCTCGATAGACTCGTCCACTTCATCCAGGACAATGAAGTTATCCTCTATAACTTTGAGATCAACAGGATCAGCATCGACAATCTTTTTGAATGTCTTGTCGAACAGAACTTGATCTTCTTTCTTCTCTACAATAAGTTTGACGTAAGATCCTTTCAAAGATTTGTAATTGATCTTTGCGGTCTCATCATCCCTATACCAGATCTTATTGAACATGGTATTAGGGTTCTTAACGAAGGTAAGTTTTTTGGTATCTGTATTTAGTACATGGAACCCTCTGTCACAACCGTAATCATTCCAGTACAGTTGGTACGGATTACCGAGGTATGTGATGTTACCTTTGGTAGAACGGTGGTGATAATGACCACTACACACTAGATCAAATTTGGAGAACATGTTCGGGTCATCCCCATGTTCCATGGTGTATCCAGGAATAGGATCAAAATTATTAAGTTCAAGATGCCCCAGACAGACAGTTGCAGAAGAATCTGCCACCGCTCGCTCGGACTGATCTCTATTTGTAGGACAAATCCAAGGCAGAAGAAGTACAGAAAGATCAGAATACCGTAGTTCAGTAGGATCAGAGATGACAGTGATGTTGTCGTAGTCTTGCAGGAGTAACTCTGGACTATTAACTCTGAGAGTATTCTTGTAGTAAATATCATGATTACCTACAAGCATGTCCATGTGTACTCCTCGTTCTGCCAGAGGAGTGAACCACATCCGCTTAGCAGCATCAAGAGAAACGTAGTTGATAGACTTACGTTTATCGAAAGTATCTCCCAAGCAAATGACATTGGTAATCTTGTGCTTATCAATGTAGGGAAGTACCGTACCCTCATAGAAGGCACGGTACTTGTCAAGATATGCTGGACTGTCATTACGAACACCGAAGTGTTGGTCAGTGATTAACAGTATTTTCATCGGTGACCCCACGCGCTACATCATATTCTACCACAAGTTGCACCGTATCTTTACCGTATGAAGAAACCGTACGTTTAGAGTACGATTTACCGCCTGTGAGATCTGAAAGTTCTGCGAGAAGTTCAGCGATACGGTCTTTCTGAATACCTCTACCACGCCAGTAGTCTGACATATAAGACTTATGCATTAGGAGTACCTGGTGTTAGTTTCCACTCTGGACTTAATGTAGTTCATATCACTCATGTTGTCAAGGTCGTCTGTGTGGAAGACCTCTTCAAATCCTTTTCGTTCCAGAATCTTTTCTCGGATTGCTTGTTGCCGCTTCTCCTTAGCAATCCTTCTGAGATATGCATAGTACACAATCTGTGTGAAGTATGCAAACGGGTTGGACGATTTATCGGGATCGAAGTTATGAATATACTGAATACAATTCTCAATACCATCACCAATCATGTCCTCTCGGTACATGTAGTTGATGAAGTTTGGACGATACGATAGGTGTGTTGCGATCTTCAAGAAGCAATCACCAATATAATTAGACACACGAGGTTTAGGTTGACCTGCCTCTGCTGCCTGAGCGCACTTGTTACGATAGATAATCAGTTCATGAAGGAACTGTTTGTTATCTACATAGTGTTCTTTCTTTTTGGTGGACTTCCGTGGCATTAGTACCGACATAAAGGTTGTTCACGGTTGACATAATGTTAACACTTTCACACCCCAATCGTCAAGAGCTTGACAAGATGATCAATAATAATTATACTCAACACTGTAAGGGTTCAGAGACACAGTATAGCTAGTTACTTAAAGAAACTAGGTGAGTCATAGATCCTCTTCAAGAGTTTTCTGGCATCAGAAACTGATCCGATCAGTCCCATGCTTTCATTCATGGGTACTTCTGGGTTCCTTTCTGGTTCCTTATGAATCTCTTTACGGACCCAACGCTTGTACATCATCACCGCTTCTGGTGACATAGGTGCAATCGTCAAGACTTGGTTCTCTGGTACAACGTAGAAATCTTCCTCTGAGAAGTTCATCCAACGGATGAATCCCATAGCAACTTTTTGGGACTTGGCGTCCTTATCTGGATCAAGTTCTACAACCTTAGTCCTAGCAGGATTTTGAATAAAGATTAAATCTGTCTTCGTCTCAGGATCTTCTGTCACAAGAATCTCACCCAGGATCTCTTCACCTGTTGTGAGTTTCATAGTTCCATAGAACTGATCGTCGTGCCGTATGTAACTAATCATGTTTTAGTTTGATCTCCTTGATTTCGTAATTGAACGATTCTTCTTGGTAAATTTTTAATCTTTCACCAAGATGGCGAAGGGTATAATTACTTCTGGATCCTCGGGCGCAGTTATCAGCGATGTCATACAACACTGCCTGTGCCTTGTTTTCACCTTTCCTAAGGACACGACCAATAGATTGGAGGTTCCTTACTCTGGACTTAGATGGACTTGCGAATATAACATTGTGTAGGTTTTTGATGTTGATCCCTGTTGAGAACGTACCGTATGAAGCGAGAATGATTGCATCTTTCTCTTGTTCACATACTGCTCGTGCCTCTTCACGGTCGTAAGCATCAATACCGCCATGAATGAAGAACAACTTACGATTGCCCTTCACTTTATTATTTAGCATCTCCCACAAAGGGTCCCCGTGCTTCTCTACGTAGTTGAATAGGATGAGTGTATTGCCTTTCAGATCTGCTGCCAGATTCACAATCAAATTATTTCTTTTAGGATGACTGACGATGTAGTCCATCTCTTGTTGATAGTCATCAAAGGGCACGTATCCGTGTTTCAATACCAGACACTTCACTTGTAGAGGTGTGAGATGTCCTTTCTTCATCAGGTCTACTGTCTTAGTAACCTGTTCACATCTACCAAACAATCCTTCTAGCACCAACTGGTGCGTGTGCATACCATCGAGAGTACCTGTCAGTCCTATACGATACTTGCAGTCATGCATTTTAGTAAGAATACCTGACAAACTCTTCGCCTTATAGAGGTGTGCCTCGTCACCGATGACCACATCAAACCTATTAAAGAACTTCTTCGGTTCCTTATAGATAGATTGCCAAGTAGATATAACCACATCAGCGTCGGTATACTTCTCGGTGCCACCCATGATCTTGTGGCAGTATGCATCTGCCTTCCACCCATATTGCTGGAAGTCTTTGTATAATTGTTCAACAAGTGAAACGGTGGGGACGATGATCAGGCACTGTCTATCCATCCCTAGGTGCCATCTGACTAGGGCATAGATGATTAAGGACTTGCCTGATCCTGTGGGGGATAGTAGAAGTCTGCGATTCTTTTTAAGTGCTTGGTAAATTGCTCGTAACTGGTAGTCTCGTGCCTTAAAAGGTAGTCCCAGAGATCTAACGTACCCCGCAACTGCCTCAGGAGATATGAGAGGTTCAGTATCTGTTGGTGATCCATAATGTTCAGACTCTTCTACTTCCCAGGGGTAATCCCTCTGGTCCAGGAATTCAGTTAGATAATCAAAAAGACCCGCATATATCTCCCCTGTTGCTGGGGAGTATAAACGGATCTTGCCATCCCACTTGTACTTTTGGTACTGGGGCATATACTTTGCTTGGGGTACATCAAAGCAGAAATGATCTGCTAGTTCCTGATGTACATGTGGATCTGTATTAACTTTGATGTAGACTTCGTTCTTCTTCGTAATCCTAGTAATCACCTGTTTTCCTCAGATCAATAAAATTCTTAATCTGAAATCCTCGTGAGGATAACTGTTTAAGAATCATCTCTAAGTAATTTATACAAGTTTGAAGGTAGTCTACTTTCTGGGAGTTTCGCAACCATTCCTCGTCTGCCCAGATGTATGTGTTGAGGTCTCCTTTGAGAACCTTATGATTAAATGGTTTGTCAGCGTATACCTTTGCTGGTGCTTTGCCTGAATAGTATTCAAACTTTGCTTTGTAAAGCATCTTGCTCTTGGTCTCAGCGTCTGATAGCATCAGTTTGAATTGAGACCAGATGTTCAGATACTTTTCATGGATAACGGTACACTTAAAGTTTTCAGTGTCGAGATCGTTCTGGTCAACAACACAGTCCTCTCTCCACATCTCACGAATTTCATCAAGTGTCATTCAAGTACAGTCCTCCTCTTTCCATCGATGTCTTGGATTTCATAGGAGATATACCTGAACTCAGCAGTTGCTGTGGCATACTCCGTACCATCTATTGTAGCATTAAATTCTAACGCATTCAAACTAACAGGGATGAGATCCTTAAAGGTCACAAAGAAGTTAGTCTGCATATTAGAATTCAAGACGGCAAGAGACCCATCACACCTGATGGGATAATCTGCTTCTTCCATTGACACTCTTTCTCTAAGAGACTCACCACCGCCAGCGATACCACGCATCCAGTTATGTAGGATAAGATAATTTTCGAGATCTTCATCAACTAAGAAAGTTATATTAAATGGTTCGTAATTCAGACCATGCGCTTCCCATGGGATAGTACGTCCCATTATGGTAGGTTGCTCAACAGTATTCATCGACAGACCAGGAATTGATGCAGACTGTGAGAAGTAAGTTACCTTAGGGTATCCTTCCAGTTGCATCTTAAATCCGATCGGTGACAGAAAGTTTCTGTTCTCGACCTGTTTGTTCCAAGCACCGTAATCAGCAGGCATGATCTTTTTTTAGTTATTTATCCTTAAAGAGTTCCTCTACCTGCCTGCGTGCAGAGTTCATTTTGTGCTGTTCTCTTTCTGAATGTCTGTATTGATGTTTGCCATGCACGATAAAATATCCCTGAACTATCAATGACAGTCCAAGGATACCTATAATTACTGTACCAATCAGTTCAATGTTATGTTCAACCATGGTAGGATTGGTGGAATTACTCCAATAAGTCGAAGCAAACCCTCAGCAAAAAGTGCAAGAACAACCCAGCCAACACACATTGAAATAATTGAAGCATTGCGATTGTGTCTGCGTATTGCATCGGCAATCATTACCTCCACTTCTTCTTTACTAATAGGGGTGTTAGTCATTTTCGTCGTAGTCGTATGTTAAACGGCAGTCCCAGTAATGATCTTCTTCCCACTCTGGTTCATACAAAGGACAAGGTTCCTCAAAGAGGTGCTGCATCCTTAGTTGTTTAATCCGTTCACGTAACTGTTTATAAAACTCTCTCTTCTGATCCGAATTCATTGGGAGTATTCGTTGAGCATGTCCAGCATTTCATTAAGAGCGGAGTGCCTTCCATCGTGCCAGTCTCCATTCTTATGACTGAACTTACCGTCGAATAACTCAGTTTTAAGTTTGTATACTCGGGCAAGCATATCTGTCTTGCTGATACGTCCACGTCCCATGGTATCCCACATAAAGAGTTCTACGTACATTATACCAACTATTTAACAAAAAAGGTGCCTTGACGGCACCATTTTGGATAGTATGTTGGGTTTTCATTACATAAGCATCTCCTTGCATATCCGTTTACACACCGATTGGGTGTCTTGGCAATCAATCAGACACTCATAGTATTCGTTCACGTCGTCCATTTCTGATTCTAGTTCGTCAATAGTCTGAGCGAAGTGTCTCCACTCATCTAATTGATTGTGTGATACGATGTTCTTCATGATGATCACCATAAGATGTACTGCATAACAAATAGAAGTTTGAGTGCATGACATCACCTCGCTGGTTTCTATTACTACTTATGATAGTTATTGTATTGTAATATACATTTGTTGCTTTTTTACAAACCCGTTACATAGGTACAAAAAAAGAGACCCTTTCGGGTCTCTCGGATAAAGTTTTGTGAATGGATCACATGAGGTTGTCAACCAGGACTCTACGGTAGTAGCGGTTGGCGTTAGCGGTAAGAGCACCGCTGCCTTGGGAAGTACCTTCGGCGAAGGGGTTCGCGACCATGCCGTAGCGAGTCTTGAATCCGATCTTGGGCTGGAAGGTGTCCTGACCAACGGCACGCACCATTTGGAGCGGCACATAGGGGCAGTAGAACAGACCAGCGTCATAGGCAGAAGAACCCTTGTAACCAGCAACGTAGAAGTGACGGTCACTTACGTTAGCAGAGTAAGGATCAACATAAACCTTGATTCTACCGTTCAGAGTACCAGCAAGAGTGCTGCTGTTGTCATCAGGGAGAAGGTTGCTGTTGCCAGACAGTGCAGGGGTGTAGTCAAGAACACCAGCCATGGACAGAGCAGATGCCACATCAGCAGAGCAGATGAGGATGTTGCCCTTCCCGCGACGAGTTTCATGACCGATTGCGTTCATGTCTCTTTCGATTTGGAAGAGGAGACCCTTGAACTTCTCAACCGACCAACGACCGTTGGAGTCAACGTCGAGGTCAAACACACCAGCAGTAGCAGTGTTGTTCTGAGCGCCAGGACGAGCGATCTTGTAGACAGTTCTAACAACTTCTCTGTTGATCTCAGCGAGAACCTCAGTAGAGAGGATGTTAGCGAGTTCGCTCTCAGCGTCCAGACCGTGGACTGCTTTCAAGTCCTGAGCAAGTTCAAGACTGTACTCAGCTTTCAGTGCTCTGGACTTAGCAGTCACAGTGACCTTCTCGATCGAGAAGTTCATTTCTGCGAACTGGTTGCCAGAAGCGTCGCCCAGTGCCTCAGACTCGGCAGTGGTCATACCACCAGAGGTGTTATAAGTGCCACTGTCGTTGAGCAGACCAGGGTTGCTACCTGCCTGAGCAGTTCTACCCAGGTCAGATGCTGCGTTCTCAGCGGAGAACTCAGTGTCAGCCTCGTTGAAGAATGCTTCGGTGCCAGCAGTTCTGTTGGTGCCATAGCGTGAGCGCATTGCGAAGATCAGTCCAGTAGGACCAGTCATCGGTTGCACACCAGCGATGTCATATGCAATCAGTTTCGGCATGGAGCGTCTGATCAAGGAGATCAGAACAGGGTCGAAACCAGCAACAGGACCAGTAGCGGTGCTGCTACCACTGAAACCAGCGGTGCCAGCGGACATGGTAGGGGCTGCCTCGTTGAGGATGCCTGCTTCCTCTTTCAGGAAGGTTTCTTGGTTTTCGAGCAGGATGGAGGTAACAGCCTTTCTATACTTGTCCGAAATGTTATCGAGTTCGGAGTGTTCCAGAATGGGTGCCCACTTTTCCTGCAAAGATTCGGAATTGAACATTTGCTTTTTTACCTTTTAATTTCTAGGTGGAATAGGGGTTTAGTTATCACTTAGCCCAGCGGGAAAGTGCTTGCACATAGGCGTCCATAGTGCCGCCGATCTGTGCGTTCTCTACCTCAACATCCTCAGTAACAGTAGTCACTTCGGGTTTGGTGGAGAAATACGACTCTCTAAGAGTCGCCACCTTCTCGCGGAAGGTCTCTTCATTTTCAAACTCAACTGCTTCTGCAAGGGAGGCAAGTTTCTCGCGTTGTGCAAGAGACAGTCCTTCGCTCAGCTCGCTCACGATCCCATTCTTGATATAACCGCCGACCTCTTTGGTGAGACCAACGTTCTCTTCGATTTGTTCGTTGAGTTTCTTTTCCATAGTATCGAGTTGCTCGGTCATTTCGTCAACCAAGTCAACTTTCTCGTCGGGAACTTCGATGAAGTTCTCAGCGAAAACTTGTTTGAGTCCAGCAAGGACGCTTTCTGCCATCTCGGTCTTAATGCCGTGCTCAATGGCAAGAGCGTTATCCTTTGCCCACTTCTGAACAGCAAACGACAGATACTCGTCTACTTGCTCAGCAAGAGTGGTTTTTACGGTCTCAATTTCTTCTTCGAGGACCTTGGCATAATCACCATGGATTCTGTCAAGTTCTTCGTTAAGGCGAGAAACAACTGCTGCCTCAAAGATCGTAGCAGCTTTCTCTTTGAACTCCTCAGACAGGTCTTCACCCTCAGTCAGAGCAGCAACGTCAGCAGAAAGATCGATCTGAATGGTTTCAGTCTCTTCTTCCTCAGCAATCACTTCTTCACCTTCGTGCTCAGCGTGGTCGAAGGTAGGAGACTTCTTGATGCTGTCCTGCTTATTGCCAGAAGCATCGGAAGGTTTCGTTGTGGGTGCTTGTGCATTGCCACCCGTGACGACCTTAAACTTGTTAGACTCGTCGTCGGGTTTAGAGTTTTGGGGGGTAGGACCACCGAGGTCAGCGATACCACTAAGTCCACTGCCTTCATCAGACAGTTTACCTTGGGGATCGGCAGGCTTAGCGCCAGCAGTTACGCTCGATTCGTCCAGAGTAGTTTCAATTTTGTCAGACATTGTGTCTCCTCGTGGTTACGTTGCTGTGATTGCTCTAATTATTTATGATTACAGATTTTTCAAGAACTCAGAAAACGCGGAAATCTTCCTTTCTTCTAATTGCGCTGCCGCAGCATTGTCAATTCTTTTCTTGATTTGCTCAATTTGCTGCTCGTGGATTGCGCCACCAGCAAGCACCCATTCCTTCCCTTCCATGATTCCATTGACAAATGCATCAGGAGCAGAAGGATCTGCTACGATGTCAGCAGCAGTAGCGAGCATAAAGTCTTCGCCTACTACCTTGACACCATTTTCTTCCTTGATAGAACCCAGTCCGCGTGAAGAAACTCCCAGTTTGACACCTTCGTCAAGCAGTTGCTTGGCGATTTTACCCATAGGTGTTTCAAGAAGTCTTGCTTTACCAACAAAGTTATTACCTTCCTGTCTCAGGGAAGTGATGAGGTGAGAAGCACGGTCAAGGTTGATGGTAGGACCATCGGGGTGACCCAGTTCTCCCAGAGCACGACCAGTCTTAACGAAGTTCTCGTTATACTTACCTACTTCTCTTGCGAGAGTAGAGATAGGATAACGTCTTCCGTTACGGTTAGTGAGTTCGCCTTGCAGAAATACACCCTCAATGAAGGTGTTTCTCTTACCGTTCTTACCTTCGGTAATTACGATCTTGGCGTCATCAATTTGTTCCGTTATCAGTTTCATCGGTAGGTTCCTCAGTTGATGCTTCGGGGGTTTCGGGGGTTTCAGGTTCTGTCTCGGCAGATGCTTCTACCTCTGGTTCGTCAGGGGTAGGTGCAAACATCTTCGCGCCGACTTCCTTCTTCATGTCACCGATGGTGTCCATGGCGAGGGACTTCATCTGTGTATCAACATAGTCCGACAGGTCCTTTTGACCAGCGAACAACGAATTTACAATGTCAAGGGCAGATTGGGAGGGCATGATAATTACAGATTATATGTACTATTTAGATATTTCCTTTTTCGTAATCTTTGGGATCTAATCCCTCTTCCTCTTGTTCGGGTTCAGGAGGCATCAATGACATCTCCATTTGCGCCTTCTCCATCTGTTGCATCTCTGCGGGAGAGACAACCAAACCAGCATCCATTTCTGCCTGCATCTGCTCGTTGATCTCATCGATCTCGTTATCAGTTTGACGCAGAATGTTGCGGCGGAGGTATTCAAGAGAGAAGTATTTACCAGCGTAAGGATCCATCTGAGCGAGAAGAGCGAGTCTCTCATTCATAACTTCCTTCTCTTTCATTTCAGAGAAGTAGTTATCAGCAATGAAGTTATACTGGATTTGCTCCTTCATCTCATCCCATTCTTCCAGCGTGCAAACGCCTTTCAGAACCAGTTGAGTTTTAAGGAGATCATTAAACAGATCACTAAACTTCTTACGGAGTCTTGTGACAAACTTTTGGAACTTCACTTCATCACGGGTGATCTCAGCAGATCTACCAATGTTGAAAGAAGATTCAGATTCCAATCTAGACTCTGGGACATTCAGAGATCTATACAGTTTCTTCTGGAAATACTTAACGTCTTCCAGTTCACCGAGGTTTTGCCCGCCAGGGAGAGTAGAAATTTCAGTGCCGCGCCCACCCTCGCGTCTTGGAAGCCAGAAGTCCTCCAACATAGACATGAATTTCTTATCGTCTCTGATCTCACCAGTGTCAGCGTTATAGACCAACTTGTTTCTATAACGAGACATCACTTCACGCAAGTATTGTTCTGCCTTTTGCTTGGGCAGGTTACCCACATCAATGTAAAAGATGCGGCGTTCGGGTGCTCTGGACAGACGATAAATGACCAGAGAGTCCTCAATCATACGGAGTTGATTGAGTGCTTTGATTGCTTTGTGAAGGTGTGACAGCACATAGTTGCGCTGCATATCCAACTGACCAGAGTGGATATAGGAGATAGCATCAGGAGCAATCTTGATACCATTATTCTCATATCCTTTCAGACCTTTTGGTGAGTAAATGTAATACTCAACAGACTTCGGTACGATCGAAGCAGTCTGGGGATCGATTGGTTGGAGGCGATCTTTGGGTTTGTCAAACTCGACAACCTTCTTGATCTTACGAGGATCGATATACCGCAACTCACTAATGCCAGCACTAGGGTTCTTGGTATCGATCATCTTATGATAGAAAAGTCTGCCGTCGATATACCATCTACGGAAGATGTCGTATGCTTTTCTATCAAAATCTAGGAGAACAAGGACGTTTTCAAACTCTTCCTTGATTCTATTTCTGAGTGTCTGCGATGCTTTGAGGTTTTGGAGATCAATATCTACGGGATGATCGTTTAGATCCCCAGCAATCGCTTCGTTAACAACATCATTGATTGCTGCATCACATTCAGGATGCAGTGACATTTCACGGTAACGACCAATAAGGTCTGCTTCGCTTGCCTTGTTGGCAGCGTCGCCCATCTCGACATATTGTCCAAAATAACCACCAGCAACAATAGGTTGCGCTGCATCGTCTGACTCTTTACGCACAAAAGAAGGAGCCGATTTCGACCCCTTCTTTCTATCAAGCGAATAACCAAATAATTGGGACATCAGACGTATTGTAATTACTTGTCCTACTATTTAGTAGGTTTGTAATTCATCAGTCTGTGCTTTCTGCGTTACCAGTGTTAGTATCGGTTGCGTAAGTCCAGTATTGAACTTGGAACTCAACGGTGTACTCCTCAGGAGTATCGTTGCTATCCCATGCAAGATCGATTGCGCTGATGTTAGATGGCCAGATGCCAACGAACTCATATGCAGCAGAGTGTGCGCCCTGTCTGTCGAACTGACGGACCAATGCACTAGACTGATACTCAGCAATGCTGGTAGCAGTTTGATAGTTCATCGGCATGGACTGAATGATGCGGGACCACTCTTCCAGTTTACGTCTGAGGAGGAAGTTCTCGTCGTTCATGACGGTAACAGTCCAAGGTTCAAACGTTCTGTCGCCAGCGATTTTCAGAGTACGACCTCTGAAAGGAACCTCAACCACACCCACAGTAGAAGCGGGAAGGTTTGCTGCCTTCACGAGGAAGGTAGAGAGGCGAACGCCTTCGGCGCTACTGGTGCTGTTGTTCTGAGATTCAGGAACGTCAGCAGCGTTAACTTGGAAGATCTCTTCAACCTTAGCGGGGAAGTTGATCTCAACTTGGAACAGATTAGGGCGAGCGAGTTCGCGAATCTGCTGTCTAAACCCAATAATGTCCTGTACGACATTAAGTCTTTCGACTTGTCCAGGTCTTTGACGCTTATTTTCGCGAGGCGTTCTCCCTGTTTTTCTAGGTGATGCCATTTGTAGACTCCGTTATGTTTATTGATAAAAGGAAAAAAGGGGAGATCGCCCTTAGTTGACGATCTCAGAGAACGATGCACCAGTTCTGGTGGCAGTGAATTGCAGCGTGATGAAGTTGATAGAGCGGGTGGGCTTCACGAAGATTTCCGCGAAGAACTCGCCACGATCAATGGCGTCATCAGGGTTGTTGCTACGGTCGCAAACTACGAGGTAGTCAACAACGCCTCTGCGTGATTGTACACCTCTAAGATAAGGATCGACGACGTTCTTGAATCCCTGACGGGTGAACTCATCGTTCAGTTCAAAGAGTTGTGACTTAGCAGCAGTTGCGATTGCTTTCTCGATCACGAGGAACAGTCTACGAACGTTGATTCTGTCGAAGGCAGAAGAGGTTGCGAGAGCAGTCTTGTCTCCGAAGAGCACGATGCCTTGTCCAGGGAATGCAACGATCGGGTTGACTCGTGAGGCATACAGTCTGTCTCTCTGATCTTTCAGAGGAGAGTATGCAAGCTTCACAGCGTTACGGAGTTGACCTCTGGTGAAACCAGCAGGAGAGAACCAAGGTTCCTGATTCAGAGCAGTGCTCAGAGTCAGACCAGCAACGTCAGCGTTACATGGGAGGTAACGGTACTTATCGTTGTACTTGTCGTAGATGTACTTGTAGTTGTTATCAAATACAGCGTACGAAGAGGAGGAAAGTCCATCGAAGAATTCGATAGTCTTCTCTACGATATCGTTGTTGTTAGAAACACCGATGACAGATGCTCTCGGGGGAGAGATGAATGCCATGGCATCCTTTCTAGTAGCAGCGATGTCGATGCACTTTTGTGCTTTTGCAGTAGAGTCAATGTCGTTGGACATTGCGGGACCCATGAGAATGTAATCCACCTCCTCGGTCTCAGGGTCGCTAAACAGGTCGTAGGAATCGAACAGTTTGTCGCGTTGAGCGGTATAACCGTCAACACCACCTCTCAGAGAATACTTCACAGTAGAAGAATTCTTAGTAGAGAGGACTGCTGCACCTGCGCCGTCTTTGGCGAGAATTGCAGTCGAGGACTTGAATGGGTCGAAGTGGCGGTTGGTAGCGGCAAGACCAACAGAGTCAACTGTGGTGCTGCTAAGGTCCATGGCAAGACCAGTCTCGTGTGAACCCCAGAAGAGGTACTTAGACTGTGCCTTGATTACATCCTTGTAGTAGATGTTTGCACCCTGAGGAGACTTAGCATCAGATGCCTTAGATACGTCAAGGAACTTTTCAAGAACCGAACCAGGTACGCCAGTGATGCCGCCGTCGCCATCAATGACGAGGATGTGCATCAGGTCATGGTGACCACCGCGATCAGCAGCATACTGGGAAGTGCCAGGTCTGCGAGCAATGGAAGACCACTTTTGGTTGTAGTCATATTCTCTGGACTCATACTCACCAGAGAGAGCGTCGATGTTCAGTGCGGGAACACCAGCATTCTCGTCACCACTGAGAGTATCAGAGGAGAGAAGATCTTGGTTCACCAGGAACGGAGAAGCATCGTCGTCGATCACGACCATCAGTTTGCGCTTAACGCCAGTGATGATTGCTTCATCGCCAGTAACGGAACCAGGGGAACCAGCGTTGTTTGCTTTCTCTTGGATCTTGTCAGCGACTTTCAGGAAGTCAGTGGTGTTATCGTGGTCGATGCTGACTTGCAGTGTACGCATCTTAGCGTCATAAGCAAGGATCTCACCAGCGATATCAGTGGTGTAGGAGTTACCAGCACCAGAACCAGCAACGAAGAAGTTACCAGCCTCGAAACCACCTTTCAGACTATCACCTGCTTCAAGAGTCAGTTCGATGATGTAGTTATAGATCGTAGCGCGGGAGTTGGTTGAAGAAACAACAACTCTCTTGCCAGGAAGGAACTTACGCTCAGCGCCACTTGGGGGTGCGCCCATCATCAGAACTTGGTCAGGACCAGCGTCGGTCATTACCACGCGGATGCTGTTACCGTAAGAACCAGGAGAACGAGCAGCCCACTTCCAGTTGTTAGCGGCAGACTCAGTTACTGCTTCATACTCATCAAGGTTCTTGATGATAGGAGCGGCAACACCAGTAACGGTAGTCTCGTTAACAGTGGTCTTGTTGGTAGTAACAGTCAACTTGGTGACATCTACGCCGTCAGTGTGAGCGGCAGCAGCAGTACCCAGAGCAGCACGAGTAACAGTCAAGTCGTTAGTGCTAATAGCAGTAACTTGAAGGATCTCGTCGTCGATTCTGATGTAACCGTTTACAGTGGCACCCAGGGTTGCCTGAGAGGTCACTGGAATAGTGGTTGCACTAGCACTGATAGTAGAACCACTGTTGTTAATCGGAGATGAAGTGCCAGGTTCGATCAACGTGATCTGAGAACTAGCGGGGTGCAACACAGCAGTGGTTGCAAGTTGTGCGCGATCAACAGTCAGGTCAGTACCACTTACAGCGGTGACCTTGATGATTTCATCGTTGATCTTCAACAGATCGTTAACGTCGATATCTGTTGCGTCAGTGACAGTCAGAGTCGTATCAGTCGCAGCAAAAGTTGCGAGAGTGATCTGAGCGGTGTCAATAGCGTTTTTAAGAGTGTCGTTGGCAGCACGTACCACTTTGACAGATCCACCATAAAGGAGGAACTGAGCGGCAGAGAACCAATACTCGTAGTTATAGTCGTTCGGCTTTCCGAACTCTTCGATGAGTTGTCTCTCGTTCGAGATTACTCTTACTTCTTCGACGGGACCCTTCTCAAAGGTTCCCACGACTGCCGCTACATTATCGACGGTAGCGTTTACGGAATTGGTAAGATCTCTTTCAAGGACGACAACACCTGGGGAAATTTGTGTGGATGCCATCTGGTATACTCCTGATAGTAAATCAATCGGATGCTACTATTATTTAGAAATACCACTATTTTCACTGGGGAAACTAGCCGTGAGCATTACCAGTCAGGATAGTCTGTTATCCATTTCCTCGGTTGTCGTCTACGTTTTGCAATTCTTTTGATCGTACACTGCTTACATTCGTAAGAATACGCTGATGGCAATGCTCCCCGATCTTTTCTAGTCCTATAAAATCCATCTAGTAGGTCCTTTGTCTTACCACATGTCTTACAGGTACGTTCCTTTAATAAGAGATGTTCTAATTCAAATTCCCCTTCTAGATCCATTACCGATAATCCCACATGTAAGACATGTCTCCATATTCATCTGTGTGCCATACCTGTCCATCGGGATCCACAAATGATGTCTCATCTATACCATTATCTATAAAACCAAAGGGTGCCATGTCTGCTTCAATCTGTTCTTTCTGTTCCAGATACATGCGAGCACGAACATCCTGATCATGTAGTTCTCTGAAATAATCTGAGGTTGCTAACCAGGAGAACATAACCAAGCACATAGCAAGGTCATCGTTACATCCTTCTTCTGCTTCCCATGCCTGACCCTTCTGAATAAAGGTAGTCAACTCAGCAATGACATCATAGTCATTGAGTAATAGTTTATCGTCTTCAATCAATGCTTTAAGGTTAGAGCATCCAGTCTTCTTGACTGTGGTAGACATCTTCACACCTAACTGTGTCTTGGTGCCAGAGAATCCTTGACCCACAACTTGTCCTGCACGCCCTCTCATAGCACACATAAGGAGGTTGTCATACTCCAAGTCAAACTGCATGATATCTGCAACCTGACCACCGATATCATTTACTTCAATAAGTACATATGCGTGGTTGTAAGCAGTAGCAACTTGGTGTATAATATTCGGGAACAACAAAGGTTTGATAACGTTGTTCCTATACTTTGCAACCATACGGTAAGGTATAGTCGTGGTGTCGATAACTGTGAAAGCGGAGTAGTCCTTGGTAACCCCTCGGGCTACGTCCACTGAAATTACATACTGATGATCTTCGATAGGTTCTTCAAAAATATCAAGACCTTTATTGCGGTTAATCGGTTCTTCATATACCATCGTACGCAACTTTGAGGCAGAGATGAGGGTATCAACTGATCCCAAGAACTCGCATTCAAACTCAACCCTGAACTGCTCCTCAGAGGTGTTCGCGATGGTTTGTTCTTTCCATACTGCATCTCTTCCTGGCACTTCTGACCAGTGAACCTCAGTGGTTACATATTCGTTCTTATTTCTCTCGGCGTCATGCCAGAGTTTATAGAACATGTTCATCCCGTGTGGGGTAGAAATGATAATAACTTTGGTTGATTTACCAGAAGAGATAGTAGGATAAACAGAACTGAAAAACTGGTCAGCAATATGATTCGGAATGAACGCGAATTCGTCCAGAAAGATGACGTTAAAAGACATACCCCGTACAGCAGATGCCGAAGTAGAAGCAGCCATGATTTTGCTTCCGTTCTCCAATTCCAGAGATCCTCGGTTCCACTGACTGATTCCTTGTTGCAACCACTTGGGGAGGTTTTCATAACTAAGTTGTAGACGTTGTAGCATTTCACGCGCAGTCGCTGCTTTGTTAGCAAGGATTGCTACGTTGACATTATCATTGAACAGTACATACCACAACAGATAGGAAGTCACAATGGTGGACTTACCCGACTGTCGTGGTAGTTTGGCGATATTAAATCTATTGTCATGAAACTTCCTAGTCATATCAACTTGGAAGTCATACATCTCAAATGGGATCAGACCTTTATCCAGAGACACAATCTTGATGTATTTCTGAATAAAGTAAACTGGATCCTTAGAGCATTTAATAAATTCCTCAATCTGATCAGGCGTAAACGATTGTGCAACGTTTGCCTTTTTAAGATTAGGATTGCCTAGGTACTGCTGATCTGCACTCATACCAATGTTCCGTGTTCTCTACGAATCTCTTTCAGTTCTTCAAAGTCTTTTTGTTTCGTACCACCATCATATGCCCATGCATATCCTTCGGTGATCATCATTTCGTTGAGCGATAGTTCGCTGTCCCCCACATAGAGCCACCCAAGTAGGCGACCATACTTACCAACACCGCCAACGAGTTCAGTACGAATAGTAAGTTGATCTTCTCCCGCAAGGGCACCTTCGAGTTTTTCTTTGAGCCAGTTTGTTGCATCGATTCCTAACTCCTTTTCTTTGAGGTCTCTCGTTCTCTTCTCTGGCGTATCAACTCCTGCAACTCTAACTCTTTCTTTCTTGTATAGATCAAACCCGAGATCAATAGTAACGTCAATAGTATCGCCATCAAGAACTCTGTTGATCTCGATCACTCGAAAGTTGTAGCAACTCTTCCTGCTTGGCGGGGTCATCGCTCCCATCTTCTAACTCCTTGAATGCTAGTGTCATTATTGTATATATGTAATAACCTACTCCCATCAATAGGAGAATAAGACACCAGATGATACTCCAAGTAACATCATTGACATCATTCAGTGGTCTCAGTATCAGGTTCATAGGGTTTGAATGATATGCTTATATTATCTAGTCCTTCTACTTCGCTAGGGGTGGATGTAGTAACCCATGGATCAGGGATCTCTTCATCCCATTGTTTATGGATCTCACGTACCTGGTTATCAACGCTATCCATCTCCTGTTCGACCTTAGCATCGACCCAGACTTTCCACAACCATTCAATAATTGCTTTGTATATTTGATTCCAAGGGTACTTCTGATTCCTTGCCCATAGTTTGGACTTGGTATACCAGGTTTCTTTCCCTCCCCAAGTTTTTTCAAATTTGAATAAGTTAAATTTCATTGTTCTAGACTATCTAAGTAGTCTATCCACCATTGTGGATCTTTATGGACTTTCCAGTTCGGAACAGGTTTACCCTGCTCCGAATAATGGTCGTACAATACCTTATCGATAGTCTGTGCGATCTCCAAATTCCTCTTCTTCTTCATCAACATCTGCATACGGGTTCTCCAAATAGGGTCCTCGTTTTCGTAGAGGTTCTTTTCTGACATAATCCGACTCAGCATTGACAGCAGACATCCAGACCGCAACCTTCATTACTATATAGATGACTGCGAGGGGTAAAAAGCACAGGATCAATGTGTATTGTGATTTCATCTAACGTTGTGTCCTCCAAACATGTATCTCATACCGTTCAGAATCTTGGATCCGAAAGCCGACAGACCGCGACTACTAAATCTTTGATAAAGAGCAGTGGATAGAACAGGAGCGGGTACACCCAGATCCACAGCGGTATGAACAGTCCAACGACCCTCACCGCTATCGGATACTCCGCCAACGAACTTATTAAGCTCTGGATCGCTGCGAAGTACATCAGCAGTAAGATCGAGTAACCAAGACCCAACCACACTACCGCGACGCCAACACTCAGCGACCTCAGCAACGTTAATGTCGTAGCAGTAATCTTCTGGACATTCCATGGGGGCAACCTCTGCGTCTCCCTCCTTGACATATTTAGATCCTGCATTGGCATTTTTTAGTATATTGAAACCTTCGGCATATGCCTGCATCATTCCATACTCAACACCATTATGGACCATCTTCACAAAGTGACCCGCTCCTGGTGCTCCGCAATGCAACCAACCTGATTCAGCAGGTGAGACCCAGCTGTTGTCGTGGGTTCTGGGGGCAGCACCAATGCCTGGTGCGAGGGAGTCAAAGATAGGACGGCAAGCAGCGACTGCTTGATCTCCGCCACCAACCATAAGACAGTATCCACGCTCCAAACCATAAACACCCCCGCTAGTACCACAGTCAATATACTGGATACCCAGTTTTGAAAGGTACGATGCCCTTTTCCTACTGTCCTTAAAATTGCTATTGCCATGATCAATAACAATAGCTCCTTCACTACAAAATTGTAGTAACTCATCGAGTGTCTCCTGTACAAGTTCTGCTGGGATTACCATTTGGTAAACACCAGAAGGTCCAACTTGTTGAACCAATTCTTCAAGAGAAGGTGCTACCTCAGTAACATATCCTTTCTCTTTTGCTTCCTCTGCCTTAGCAAAGTTCCGTCTGTATCCATGGACTTCAATACCAGCGGACATCATCCGACGAGACATACCCTCGCCCATCCGCCCAAGTCCGATCAATCCTACTTTCATTTGTGTTTCTTAGTAAACGGTTCCCAGTGTTCCCATCCATATTTGTGGACCAGGTGCATTCCTATGATGGGTACAAAAACTAAAAAGAATCCCATGATACCTAGGCACCAGGGAGTCTGCATTACCTGTCTAACCAGGAGCTGAACGTGATTCATTTTGGAAATACTCTGGTAAAGGACATCCTTTGAATTCGTTTATCTCATTAACAGATAGAACAAACATGGTTACAAATCCTAGACAGAACGCAAAGAGCATTTGTGGGAAGTTATAGTTCCCCATATATGCAGTAGGATCTGGTTCATCATCATGAGGATGAAGATGTTTAGAGATCTGTTCTACTCTTTTCTTACGTTCTTCGTCAGATTTTTTCATGCTGGATAGTCCCAATCTGTGATAAACTCTGTCTTATGCAAGGGACCCCACAGACCTTCATGATAAAGGAATGGTGTGGTTCGCACCTTACAAGTCTGTCCAGTACAAAGCAGATCGTCAACAATACGCCAGGATTCCAACACCTCTTCCGCGTGGACGAAGTGAGACTGGTCTCCATGGATAGCATCATAAAGTAACTTCTCATACCCATCGATAGCATTATCAGGGTAGTTATGAGTTAGTGTCGCTGCTTCGACCTCATCCTTAAACCCAGGGGTCTTCATCTCGATACGAATATCTAGATGTGGATTAGGTTGCAATCGCATAACAATGCGATCATTAGTTGCGTGGTTAGAAAATAGTTGTCTAACGGGTGCTTTTAGTTTAACAACAACTTCAACACAACCGTGAGGCATCTTCTTTCCTGTTAGGAAATAGAAAGGAACTTGATCCCAACGCCAGTTATCAATGTAGATATCACCAGCAGCAAAGGTAGGTGTCTCTGTATTATCTTCAACACCTTCCTCTTCTCTATACCCAACGTATTGACCTGCAACATACTTAGTGCCAAGTCTTGTAGCAGCGAGAACTTTAACTTTCTCTCTGCGTATCTCCTTAGCGGTATACTTTGCAGGAGGTTCCATAGCAATCAAAGCAAGGACTTGCAGGATATGATTCTGCAACATGTCTCTGACTGCACCAGCACCTTCATAGTATTGTGCTCTACCTTCACATCCAATAGTTTCGGATGCAAAGATCTGAACCTCTTCTATGTAATCCCTGTTCCAAAGTGGTTCAAGTAATACATTACTAAACCGAGTGGCAAGGATATTATTAACAGTATCTTTGCCGAGATAATGATCAATGCGATAGACTTGCTTCTCGCGTAAACATCTCCCAACCACAGACTGTAAATGATCAGCAGATTTAAGATCGTACCCAAAGGGTTTCTCAATAACAACACGGGATGTTTCTGAGTCTTCGACGAGTCCTGCTTCTTTGAGATTTGTGATGGCATCAGCGTACCTCTCTGGCGGAACTGAAAGAAAATATGTTATACTTCCTTCTGTTGGAAGCGCAGCAAGACTATCCTTATCACTCAAATTACATGGAACATAATCCAAGTGCATCTTGAAGTCATCTGGATAGTCTTCCAGGTGCTCACACCAACTCTCCTTTGTATGTTTTGTTCTGGATGCTCCTATAATCTTAAAAGATTGAGGGAGCATCCCTTTCAAAAACAGTTGATACAAAGCAGGGACCAATTTGCGTTTGCAAAGGTCCCCAGTAGCACCGAAGATAATTATTGTTTTAGTGAGCACATCCGTTACCTTTATAGTCTTCTGATTCGTAGTAGTTATTCTCACCCTTTCGTATCCCGAAATAGATCGTGGATAGTACAAAGGGTATTGCTGCCCAAAGTAAGACATTACCGAACGTCATAATAGTTCCATCGCAGATCTAAGTTCCTCAACGTGATGAATTTCATCTTCCATAATTTCATAGATCCTTTTGTCAGATCTATCAATGTACATTAAATAATCGCTGTACGTTTGTGCAGCGTGTTCTTCTACTTCCAGACTTAGATGGTAAGCAGACATAGGAAATAACCAGTAATAAACCACGTTAATCCAATAGTAGATAAGTACGAGGTGTCTGGCGAAAGCGCGATCAATCCAATAAGCATTACCGCCCCTGCTCTCCATATATTCAAGATGTTCTGTTTCATTTACAGACTGCTCGAAGTGTTGACGCATTAAAAAATGATGCTCAGGTCCACGTAAACCCATAGATTCACGTAGATGTAACACACTTAAAAAAGCAAAATAGGGTGCCCGAGCAATCTCTTCAAGCACCCAGAAACGTTGATAGTGACGACCTCTATAAAGAAAGTCAATGATTGCTACTGTGATATCTAACGTTATCGTATTTAATTTTTTCATTCTACATGTACTGTACCGATCATGCCTGCTCCTTTGTGAGGACCACACCAATAAGTATAGTCGCCTGCCTCAGGGAATGCAACGTCGAACTCTTCACCAGGCATCATAGCGAGTGCCTCGTGACTTAGTTCTGGATGATCTTCCACAACAACGTTGTGGGGTGGTAGCATGTTGTTGATGAAGTGAACTGATTCTCCTGCGCTGATTGTAACTTCTGCTGGTTCAAATACTAGATTACCGCCTGAACCCATCTGGACATCTACTGCCCATGCTGGCATAGCAAAAAATAGTGCAGCAAATAAGGAAAGAATAAACTTCATAAAACCTTACTGTAACTGCACTATTTAGATGTATATGATCGGTATATTAACCTAATCGGTCCTGAATCTCTGACATTGCATCCTTCTTTCCTTTGATCATTCCATCGATATAACCACTTCTATATTCCCATGTTTGACCACCAACCTGACCCTTCTTTGGGTTGATACATTGATCATTTCCTAGGTTGTTGCAAACCAAACCTGCAAGGTCTAGTTCTGAATCTTTGTTAGTGTTGCCTGTACCTCGCCAGACATGTTGTCCATTGATCCACGTTGCTCCACACTTCTCACACTCTACGCGAGAGAGTGACAGATCAGACGCTTCTTTTTCGTTACTCATTGTTTCTAAATCCCCAGTGATGTTTCCATGGTGGTGTGAGTGGGAGACCCAGTTCCTTTTCCATTCTGAGTCTCATAGGATAGACCCTAGCACAAATGATGAAGTGTCGCAACTTTAAGTCCAGAAAATAAAACAGTCGCATTGTGGATTCTATACCAGCATATGCGACCATTAAACAGACTATTGCAACGACAAAATAAAAACCTAGCAGTTCCATGCGCGTAAAGATTTCGAGAGACGATCATCCCCAGTATTGTTGGATGGTTTCTGTCTCTTCCTCATACCTTTCATACGAGCACAGAAAGAACGACGACGAGGATTACCAACCTTTTTACTAGGTGCTTTCAGATCAGACCCTGGGTTCTCTTTTTCGTAGGACTTACGTCCTTTCTCATTGAGACCACCCTCTTTGTTCTGACCTTCTTTCTTAGTCCAAGCAGCACCTTCCGTACGCATTGTCATATCAGTAGGCTTCTTCTTCGATACTGCTTTCATTTGCAGTTGAAGTTTCTGCCTATTGATCATCAGTTGCTTACGCTGAATCTGTTGTTGGCGATTCTCCATAGATTTATCGCCTGCTTCGGAAATGTACTCCTTGAAAGTAATCATCTTGGTTTCTTAGGACAGTTTTCTTCGTGCTTTTCGATCCATGTCTTTGGACGCCAGTGACCCTGAGGTGAAGTCACCCCACAGTATTGGCACTTCCAAATGTTGTTAGCTTGTTTTTCAGCCATAATGGTAAGATCCTTTATTAGTTTTCTTCGGTAGTTTACCACCTCTTACCTTGGTTCCAGATGTTTCACCGTAACCTGCTGGGTGCTTCCCTGCCTTAGTTTTACCGATGGAGTCAGACTTTGCCTTACTACCCTTTTCAGTATAGTGCAGTTTGGCGGATTTGTCTTTGTCCTTGGTAATCACAGACTCTTGTCCATGCTTGCGACCCAGACGACGCATCACTTTGCCGAAACGGCGCTTAGACATCTTATCAGGTTTTGAGGTCTGATAGGAAACTTCACGTCCAGTTTCACCACTGTCATACTTGTACTCGCCCACACCTTTCTTGTGACCGATACCGTGCTTCTTCAAATCTTTTTCAAGACCCTTACGACCTTCACGATTTTTCTTCTCGTCAGATCCACGGTCAGCACTGATGTGTCCAGTAACCTGAGTCTTAGACTTCTGCATCATGCGACCAGTACGGTTGCCTTCGTCGAGGAACTGCTTGAAGGACTTACCCTCAACTTCCTCTTTCTTCAAACCAACCTTACGCATCACCTTACCAACGATGCCTTCTTTCTTCTTCGCCTTAGCAGCATCGATACGCTTCTGCAAATCAGGAGAATACTTGACAGAAGACTTCTTCTGACGCTTGGAGTAATCCATATAGGATTCACCCTTACGCAGTTTCTTAGGATCTTCCTTCTTAGGGGTTGAAGATGAGGATCCACGATCTTCACGAGCACGTTGGTTAGCACCAGGACCACCGAGTTTCTTATCCTTATCGGGATCGGGATGCCAAAAGTCTCCACGTTCCAGTATAACAGACTCTTGCTTCAACCGTGCTGCACGCTTTGCCTTTGCCTTAGCAAGGATTCTTTCGCGTGCTGCTTTACGCTCATCGGCGGGGATGGCAGTAACTGCACCAAGTTTTTGATCAACATCACCAGGGGCATAACCTTCTTTCTTGGTATCGATGATGGCACCTTTACCATGCTTCTTGCGGATCTCTGCCTTGACATGATCAAGTGCGCCCATACCGTCATACTTTTTCTTCTGGGGCATAGGTTTGGGTTGTGAACCACCAGATCTAGCAACGGACTTACTACGAGGACGCCAAGTGCCACGTTCCAACTGACGATCCTTCATGCGATCGTAGTCTTCCTCCTTGATGAACTCTTCTTTTTTCATTGGTAACCCCTTATGTTTTGTTGATGCGAATTTCTTCACGTCGGAACGCTTGGCGGAGGCAGCAACTTTGGCAACCTCAGGCGAGGGATTCTCCATCTCTCCCTTCTGAGCCGCTCTAACCATCCCGAAGAATCTTTGTTGTTTTTTGGAGACGGCGGGCATTTACTGTCTCGCGACTTTTGTGCATTTAAGACCTGTTCCATCGATAGTCTCCAAAGGATCCTTTTCTATGTATACAGTTTCACCAGATCTGATCGATGCATTTCTGGCACCAAGTGCTACGTATTTGTCAGATCCACCACGCTCAGTAACCACAGGTGCATCATCAAGAACGAGCACGATGGTGGCATTGGTATCGTTGACAACACGTACAGCAGTTGCCTTACTCAGATTGGTTGCGGCACTAAGGGTAACCTCAGTTGCCATTACTCGTACTCTATCCATTGTAATTAGTTACAGTAGTGCTTTTACTATTTATCTTGTTGTTGTTTTAGGAACTTAGCAAGATCTGCTGTACTCCCAACAAACATTGTATTGTTAGTTGTATTAACTTCCTTTCCTTTCTTAGGTGCTTCAATATCAGCAACCTTCTTTTGAAGATCAACTAATTTGTCAGCAACATCTCCCACATGCTTGATCAACTGACCAGCAACCTCAAAGGCACGAGGTTGATCAGACTCCTGTGCAAGTTCCAGGATTCCATCAACTGCTTCTTGTCCTTTCTCAATCAATGAATACAAATTCCCACGAGTATATTCATAATCCTTCTTCAACTGTTCTTTGGTTGATGTGGATATTTCTTCGATTTTCTTTTCAGGTGGGAGTGGTTTGCTAGCAGGAGCAATCGATGTTTCTATATCAAGTGCATCCTCTATGCCATCAAACTTACTCGTCTTGTCCTGTTGTGGGGTTCCGTGAGAGTCCATCTGTCCATTCCGATTTAATTTCATTGAATCCAAAGTCATCATCAGCATCTACCAGAGCATGGTCAACTTGATCAATCTTAAAGATGTTTGATCCGTTAACGTGTGCTGCTTCGGTAGTAGCGTTCCAAGCACGAGTGACATAAAGTTTAGTACCACTCTTCTTGGTAATACGCATAACCTCATTGTCGATTTGGATGTTAGTCTTAGCAGTAAAGCCAGACGCATCTGCTACGTGAATGATGCCATCATTATCATCACATGCTTGTGACAGTTGTGATGTTGCTGCACCATCTCTTTGAATGAGAGATGCTGGTGTAGCCTGATAACGTACTTCTCTCGGTGCAGTGGGTACTGCATCGGTAGCATAATCGACGATTGCTTTTGTGATGAGTTCTCCACTCTTGTCTTCCAGAGGACCGTAGATGTAGGTCTTCGCAACAAATTGCAGAGTGTAGATCAAAGTACGACGTGTGTCGTAGTCACCTTCATATTGATCATCGTAATCAATACTTTGAAGAGTGACAGGATAGTCTCTTTTCTCACCCAGTTCAGGGACCAAGTTCATGGTCATGTTGAAACTAGGTTGGAAGAAAGGTAGAATCTGTTCCAGGATTTGTAGAGAATCATCCTGATTCTTAGCAAGAATTGCTAGTTCAAAATTGATGTTATATGGAACAGGCATGAATGCCTTGTTCTCTTTTGTACCAGACGTATGTCTGATATACTGTGTGGGAGATACTTTCCTACTAGGATCGTAACTGATACCTTGAATCTCAAATGCAATTCTAGGTAGAGTAATCTGTACTTGATCTCTCGTGGAGAGGTCTCCTACTTGACGCAAACGTGCTAAGAACTTTGCCTTAGGACCATAAGCAAGAGGTACTTTCATGACCTCTGTCTTAGAACCAGAGGTTCTGCGAATCTCAATGTTATTGAAGAGTGTGCCGAAACCGACAACCGTCTTCTTGATGATTGAGTTATAGTTGTATGTACCTAACATTAGAGCGTTCCTCCACTGTTGCCATATTCACCGAACGGATTGATTTCAGTAAAGTCAATGATATCGTCCGCCTGGGTCTCAATGGTCCAGTTATTATCAAATTCGTCGTTCACATTATTTAGGGTGTTGTAATTATATGTAGTCCACACAGCAGTGCTATCGTCTCCTGTGATGGTTTCGCCAACTCTGAATCCACCAGAACGGTTGATAACTTGCAGAGTTCTAGTAGCAGCATCCCAAGCCTTGACCTCAGCAGTAGTAGCAGATGTGCCACCAGTGACAGTCTCACCAGCAGTAAAGATACCACTACCACCTTCTGCCATAACAATAGAGATTGCACTAGCAAAGTTAGTCTGGATAGCATCCACGGCAGCCACACCAGTGTCGATGTCCTCGTCGCTGTACTCGAACAGTTCACAACGTAGACCCCAGACATACTGGTGACCCAACTGATAGAAGGGTTGTTCGTGCTCTACATATTGAATCTCAAAGGTCTTGTTGACCATAGTGAAATGAATCAGATCTCCTTCATTAGGACGACCTTCTACAATCAGAGTAGCATTGTCATCTACTGCTGCTGTAAAGCGTCTCCTTGAAATGATGAAGGTGACTTGATCTTGAATTCTGACACCAAACTTTGAGAAAATATCACCGTCGCCCCTAAAACCACCAGCATCTTCAAGATAGACTTCCACTTCAAAGGCTCCCTCAAACTTTGAGAGGGTGTCTTCTCCGAACACAGAGTCTTCTTTGACGAGCGTTCTTGGGATGTAATAGACGTTCTTGCCGAACATCTTAATTTGCTCATCGACGAGATCTTGTACGAGACCTTGCTCTCCCGTTGTACCTTGGGTGAAGAAACTGTTAAGTGCCATATCATCCGATCATGTCTAGGGGTGGAGTTTCCCAAGTGGTACGCAGTTGCTCATCGAGAATCTTCAACTCTTCGACAGCATCGTTATAGATCATCTCTCCGTTGAGAGTGACACCACCTGGCATTTGGACATTCTGGAATTTGGTTAGGTTCTGTCCCCACTGCTTCTTAATCTTTGCAGTAGCATAATCCTTCAACCACATCTGATTATAGATCTCAGTCCAGGTTGTGGGATCAAGAGCACGCCAACACTTGATAACAACAAACTGATCTTCCAGGGCATCCTGTGACCAGTCAAAGTCCAGATAAATCTTATCTTGTACAGCATTGTATCTAATTGGTTTCATACCTTCCAGGATGAAATCAATAGTTTCTAGATGCTGTTGGATCATATAGTAATGATAGAACTGTGTAGACGTAAAGTCATACAGATCATTCAATCTCATCTGATAACGAATGTCGAACATATTACGAGTGCCTTTATCAGTGAAGGAGAAGATACCTTCAATGGCAGTAATGTGTTCTGGCACTTGGAGGAAAGCATTACCCTCTTTCCAAGTAGTAGTCCCATCAGCAGACATAACAGTAGAATCTGATTTACCAGCATCAATCTCTGCTTGGGTAAATTGGTGTTTCAGATAAACACGTTCAGCACCTTCATAGTGAAACTGCTGGAACTTTTGGATAGAGTAATCGATGGCATCATCACATTGATCATCGGATACGTTTACCTCCAAGACTGGTTTACCCAGTCTACGGAGGCAGTATTCTTTTAGTTCTGCCTTAGAAGTTGGAATTGCCATTGGTTATCAGAGAGCGGCGACGCGGGTCTGGAAGTCGGAGAAGGAAGAAGAAGCAGCAACAACTGCTTTGAGATCTGCCAAAGACAGAGTTTCAGCTTGCAGAGCGGAGTCTGCTGTTGCACCCTGTGCAGCAGTTGCATAATCAGTAGATGCAGTTGCAGCAGCAGTACCCAGAGTAGGTTTGCCAGTCAGATCTGCATATGCACCAGAGAACAAGGTGGGCTTACCAGTCAAGTCTGCATAGGCACCAGAGAAGAGCGTAGGCAGATTGGTAAGATCATCGTAATCATTGCTGGTAGCAACAGCACCCAGATCTCCTGGTTGAGTTGCACTATCAGCAAGAGCACCCTGTGCAGCAGTTGCATAGTCAGCAGCAGCGGTAGTAGCAGCAGTACCCAAACCAAGAGTGGTACGAGCAGCAGCAGCGTCTGCATCATCAATCAGGGTTCCACCGAAGGTGCTGACAGCAGATGCGTCAAGTTTTCCAGTGATACCAGCGACAACACGAGCATCAGCGCGTGCGTCTGTGTAGTAAAGGTTGCTACCTTCTGCCAGGTCACCAGTGTCCTGATTAGTCAGATCAAGGTTTGCACCAGTTGCAGCAGCAACTCTTGCATCAGCACGAGTGTCGGTGTAATAGAGGTTAGTAGAACCTTCTGTCAGAGCATCAGTATCCTTGCTGCTGAGGTCAAGATTTGCACCAACTTGGAGTGCAATGCGAGCATCGGCACGAGCGTTGGTGTAGTAGAGGTTACTACCCTCAGTGATGTTGCTAGTATCAAACTCACCAAAGTCAGCTGACAGGGTAAGCAGGTTACCTGCATCGTTGTAAGTAGCAGAGATACCAGTACCACCAGAGATCAGAGCAGCAACGCGATCGTCAACTCTTTCATTGGTGTAGTAAAGGTTAGTGCCCTCAGAAAGGTCACCAGTGTCCTTCTGGGAGAGATCAAGGTTTGCACCAGTCTGCAAGTTGACACGAGCGTCAGCGCGAGTATTGGTGTAGTAAACATTGGTCGAACCTTCACTGAGATCATCAGTAGTAGCAGCGGCAATACGTGCATCGGCAAGTGTATTTACCTCAGCATCAGTGCGCTCCGTAAAGGAGAAGACACCAGTAGAAGCATTGTAACCGAGGTCGCCAGTAACACTGAATGCACCGCGAGCGCGGGCGTCAGTAAAGAAGATATTGGTTGATCCTTCTGTGATGTTATCAGTATCGATATCGCTCTGAGTGACAGAAAGAGTGCCACTGCCATCATGCTGGATACCAGTTCCATAAGTAAAAGCATTTCTCGTCCTCGCCTGAGTAAAGAATCTATTGCTGGAACCCTCAGTCAGATCGTCAGTGTTGATCTCACCAAAGTCAACAGCAAGAGACAGCAGGTTATTGGCATCATCATACGTTGCCGAAATACCTGTGCCGCCATCAACCAGTGCAGCAACACGATCATCAACTCTTTCGTTAGTGAAGTAGAGGTTGGTAGTTCCTTCTGCCAGAGCATCAGTATCGTGGTTCGCAATAGAACCCACCTGTGCCACGAAGTAAGTCAAGGCACCAGTAACAGTCAAGTTACCTTGGACTTCAAAGTCAGTGGTAGAACGGAAGTTAGCAACAGTCAGTCTGTTCTCGTAAGGATTGTAAGTGAGGTTGGTAGAGTCAACTCTCATCTCACTGTATCCAGTAACAGCAGAGACGAATGTAGGATAGAAGGTAGCGTCGGTAGTTGTGGTATCAGTGATGTCTGCAAGATCAGACTTATCAGCAGTACCAGTCAGGTCACCAGTAATGTTACCAGTGATTTGTCCTGTAACACCCAGTGTGCCACCGATAGTTGTGTTAGAGGTTACATCCAGAGTATTGGTAGTCGTCAGACCAGCAGCGGTAATGTTACCAGTTGTGGACTGCATGGTGATCTTGTCAGTACCTGAACCATTTTGCAGGATCAGAGTCTTAGAAGCACCACGGAGAACAACGTTGTCCTTGAAGAGAGACGTGCTGTTCTGAGTAATAGTATTATTAAATGTAGCAGCACCATCAACGTTCAGAGTGCTATCAAGATCAGTTGCACCAGTTACATTGAAGGTGTCATCAATTACAGTTGCACCACCAACATTCAGTGTACCTGCCATGTTGAGGTTACCACCAGTCGGGTTGACGGTGAATACAGAAGTACCAACATTGAGAATACCACCAACAGTGATATTACCAGTGGAGGTTGCGCTGCCCAGGTCAAGAGTGGTAAGCGTTGTGTTGCCAGTGACGTTCAGAGTACCATCAGTGCTAGCGTTACCAGTTGCACCAAGAACAGTGAACTTAGTAGCGTTGTTAGGACCGATGAACAAATCAGATCCGATGTACACATCTTCGTCAACGGTCATACCACCTGCGGTGACCATCAACGCAGCGTTGTCAGAGAGGTTAGATGGGTTTTCGTTCTTAGAGAAGTCAACACGACCACGGAATTCCTGGTTACCTTTCTGGACGACGTTACCATCTACCTCAAAGTCACCATAGACCTTAAAGTCTTCTGCAACTGCCAGGTCCTTAGCGATAGTTGCACCACCTGCAATCTGCAAAGCACCAGAGGCAGAGAAGTTATTGCCAGTAGATGCGTTAGTAGTATCAGTAAGAGTTGTAATACCATCAATGTTGACCGTGCTATCAAAGTCAGCACCCTGTACAACGTTCAGAGTGTTGCTGAGAGTGGTAGCAGAAGTAACACCAAGGGTTCCAACAATGCTGGTGTTGCCATTATCAGTATCAACGGTGAACTTAGCAGTGCCAGTTCCATCTTGGATAGAAAGTTCTCTACCAGCAACATTGATTGTCAGACCATCAGTCAAAGTAGTCAGACCATCAACATCGAGAGTGCCATTGACAGTCAGATTGTCGTCAATGATAGTCTCAGAAGTGGCAGAATCAAGAGTAAGGTTACCAGCAACAGTGCTGATCTCAGAGTTACCGTCAACAGCAAGTTTCAGGTTGTTAGCAGTAATATCATCAGACGTGATTGGAGCAGTGAAGGTAGAAGTTGCTCTAACAGTCAAACTGTCAGTGGAACTGGAACCAAGAGTTGCGTTATCAGAAACAGTCAGGTCATCACTAACGCCCAGGTCACCAGTGACTTGAACATTATTGATAGAAGAATCAAGTACCAGAGATCCACCATCTGCAATAATACTTCTATTACTAATAGAGATATTATCGATAGTGGCAGTACCGTTCATGTCAACGGCATTCGGGAATGTAACCGTACCGTTGATAGTATGAGCATCAGTTGAGGCATTACCAAGAGTGACATTACCGTCTACATCCAGAGTTCCATCAATCTGAGCATTCCATCTACATTCAGGTTGCCATCCACATCAGCATCATCAGTGATGTTAACAGTACCACCAGCAGAGTCGAGGACGAGGTTGCCAGTAGTGGTGCTGATTTCGTTAGATGCATCTACACCAATCTGAACTGCATCAGCAGTGATGTCTGTTGATGTGATTGCAGCATTGAATGTGGATGTAGCATTGACTGTCAGAGCATCAGCAGCGTTATCACCAAGAGTGGTGCTACCGTCAACTTCCAGTGCTTGCTTAATTTCAAGACTGTCATCAATAATAGTTTGACCAGTGGCGGAATCCAGAATCAGATTACCTTGTGTGGTATCAATCTCATTAGCACCAGATACACCGATCTGAATGTTGTCAGCGGTGATATCAACCGAGGTAATCGCTGCCGTGAAAGTTGACGTTGCGTTCACAGTTAACGTATCACTGGAAGCATCACCCAGAGTTGTGTTACCATCCACCGTGAGGTTGAGATCAATCTCAGCACTGTCTGTGATACTTACATATCCTGCCGCAGAATCAAGGATTAGCGGTCCTTCTGTGGTTGAGATTTCCGATACACCGTCAACGCCGATCTTAATGGCGTCTGCCGTGATGTCGGTGGAAGTAATCGCTTGGTTGAATGTGACAGTACCCGTGACGCTGTGAGCATCCCCAGCAGCATTACCGATAGTCGTGTTGCCATCAACTGTGAGCGTTCCATCAATCTGTGTATTGCCATCAACATTGAGGTTACCGTCTACGTCAGCATTATCTGTGATGTTGACAGTACCGCCTGTTGAATCCAGGATTAAGTTACCAGCAAGAGTGCCGATTTCATTTGCAGCATCAGTACCGATTTTCAGGTTACGAATGTTTGCTCTCTCGCCAACAGTCAGTGCCTGGTTGAACTGAACAGTACCAGTAACTGTGTGAGAGTCGGAAGCAGCATTACCAAGAGTGACGTTACCGTCAACTTGGAGAGTTCCTTCTGCATAGGTATTACCAGACGAAGCGGCAACAGTAAACTTACCGCTGTTGATATCAAAGTTATTGGTTACGTCGAGGGTTCCAGTAATGTCAACATTACCACCGAAGGAACCAGCATCGCCTACAACCAGGTCGTCTCCAACATAGAGATCGATACCAATACCAGCGCCACCACCAACGATCAGTGCGCCAGTGCCAGCATTAGTTGCGTTTGTGCTATCAAAGAGTTTGATGCTACCAGCATCAATACCAGATCTCGTACCATTGAATGCCTCAGCAGAGTTGGTTGCATTGTGGAAGAAAGCATAACGAGATGCAGTAGAATCCCAACCAAAGAAACCAAGTCTTGCTTGTGAATCGTAATATCTAAACTCAACACCACGGTCCTTAGCGTCAGCACTGGAAGGGGCAGTGTCGCCACCCAGAGTAATGACAGGATCGTCCAGCGTAGTAACAGTAGAGTTCACCGTTGACGTAGTGCCGTTGACAGTGAGGTTTCCCTCAATGATGGCATTACCGTCTACGTCAAAGTTACCATTAACAGTAACGTTATCAGTGAATGTAGATACACTGTTAACAGTAAGAGTATCGGTGTTTGCATTACCGATAGTTACGTTGTCAGTAAAACTAGAAGGATTATTAAAGGTGCTAGCACCATGAACAGTCAAAGTACCAGTTCCCTGACCAGTTCTACCAATTACAGTATTACCGTTATCAAAGTCAACAGAGAACTGAGTTACAGAAGAACCGTTGTTGATATTAAAGACTTCATTATCGCTCTCAATAATCAGAGAGTCATAGATAGTTGTCTGACCATCGACAACCAAAGTGCTATTGAAGTCAACAGCACCGTCAACATTAAGACTACTGTCAAAGTCAACAGACTGATTGACTGTAAGGTTATCTGTGAGAGTAGTATCAGAGTTAATAGTGAGGGTATCACTAGCAGCGTTACCCAGAGTAATGTTTCCATCGACTTGTAATGAAGATTCAAGGACGACTGCGCCGCCTACGTCAAGAGTACCACGGATGTCCGTAGAACCAGTGGTGGATTGGACAGTAAATTTATCAGCACTACCATTGGTAATCTTGAAGATCTTACCAGTGGTGTCCAGAGTAATGTCGTTATGGAAGACAGCATCGTCATCCACATCAAGGGTGCTATTAAGGGTGACAGCACCATCAACATCCAGAGTGGTGTTAAAGTCAACAGCACCGTGAACAGTCAGTGTGCCAGTTCCAGCATTGTTAAGACCAATAACAGTATTACCATTATCAGAGTCAACAGTGAATCTATTGATGCTGCTACCGTCTCTGACTCTGAATGCATGGTTAGCACCAAAGACCAGCAGGTTGCCGTCAATAGAGGTGTCGTGACCAACGTCAAGAGACCAACCAATAGTGGTAGCACCTAAGACAGAATCGACAGTGAACTTATCCGTTCCATATTGGTTTTGGATCTTGAAGTCATATCCATTAGCACCACCAATGCTACCGTCATCTCTCAGAATGAAGTTCTTATTAACTAGAACGTCATTATTGAATGTAGTTGTACCATCAACGTTGAGGTTTTCTGAGATGCCAACACCACCAGTGACTACCAGGGTGCCAGTTGTGGAAGATGTGGATCCTGTGTTTGTTGTGAGCCTGAGGTTACCAGCAATGAGAGGAGCGTCAGTGCCAGCATAAACTTCATTCGTGTTGGTGGCATTGTAGAGGAAGCGATACCCGCCAGTGCCAGACCATATGTTGCTGTTTGCGTAATCTTCATCCCAACCAAAGAAACCAAATCTCTCTTGACTATCATAGTATCTGAACTCGATACCACGATCTTTATTGTCATCAAGTGTTAGAGTATCCTCACCTCCAAGAGTGATGATGGGATCTTGGATAGTCGTCGTGACACTGTTAACAGTAGTAGTTGTACCATCAACTTGCAGGTCACCACGGATCTGTACCAGACCAGTTACGTCGTCATCATCATTAGGATCCAACACCATTGTAGCGTTGGTGGTGGACAGAACATTGTCTTGGAAGTGGTAGTCCTCCACGTTCACTCTGCTGTCTACATGAGTAGCAGAGATAGTAATATCATTTTCAGCAGTAATGTTGATGAGCGCATCACCACCGCCAGCGTTAGTGGCATTGATCAGCAGAGTGCGGTCAGCAGCATTGTTTTGAGTGTGCTGGAACGTCAGGTTGCCGTCGCCAGTCTTATCCAGTTTCTGAGTAACTGTTCCATCAAGAGTAATATCAGGATCACTGAAATAGGAACGGACGTTGACATCAATCTCACCAGCGCCACTGTCCCCTGTATTGTTAGCGCCAAACAGAAGATTACCGCTCGTATCATTAACTTTAACGTAGTTAAGATAATTGAATCCTCGGTATCCAGTGGTTGCAGTAAGCTCTTGATCAAGTTCAAAATTCTCAACGGTGTTACCGTCAGCGAAACCAATACGATTGTTTTGCAGTTGCAGGTTATCAACACCACGTTCTGCAATCTTTACATAACCACCTTGGATGCTGTTAGCAGAATCCCATGCCGTTACATCAAAGTCTTCTTGGGAGAAGGATGCAAGACCCTTCTGAGGAGTCAGAGCAGATCCGAGATATCTCCAAGATCCTGTATCACTGGTGTCTGTGTGTGTCGGTTCACCGCCGCCAGCGTTAATAGGAAGGATAGCCTCATACAGGCGATCATTCGAGTTCTTGACCTTATCATATCGAACGTATGCAGTAGCATTATCATAAACAGGTGCCAGAGTACCCTCTCTTGCAGTAGAGATAGGTGCAGTCTGGGCATAGGTCAAACGACCATATCTGTCAACAGTAAACTCAGTAGTGTTGACAGTCTGGTGAATAGAACCAGATTCAGCAACAGAAGTTTCTGGTTGATCCAGAGATACAGAACCAGTCGGGTTGTAAGAACCAACCACAACAGGAGTATCAGCAAGACCGATCAGAGGGTTTGCTGCTTGTGCATTACCATTAGAGACGACCAACTGACCAGGTTGACCTGTAATGTTTCTGGTAACAAGAGTACCAGCACCACTACGTGCAATGAGACCAATAGTTGTGAGACCTGCCAGTGCTGTCAGTTCGGGGTCAACGATCTGAGCGTCAGTAATACCATACCCTGCCAACGTAGTTGGGTTAGAACCCGTGACCACACGACCACGAGAGTCAATGGTCAACTGTGTGTAGACACCAGTAGCGGATAGGTTCTCTGAATCATAGTGAGGCAGACCAGGTTGATAGTTCAGTTCTGCCGTGATGTTAATGTTGGCGGAACCATCAAACTGAGCAGAACCTGACATGTCACCCGTCAGGGTGAAAGATCTAGCGTTAGCAAGTCTAGTTGCCGTTGCGGCGTTACCGATAAGAGAAGCAGTAATGGCACCTGCCTCAAAGTTACCGTCAGCGTCACGCTTGACAAGAGTATCAGCAGTATTACTTTCTGTTTCTAGTGGTCGCTCATATTTCAATGAGTTCCATGGCGTCACGCCATCGCCGATTTTCAGACGCGAGGTATCTAGTTCGATACCAAGTTCGCCTTGGGCAAGGATTGGATTGACGTTCGCCCACTGCTGTGCGCCGTCACGTCTTAGTTGGATTCTATTTGCCATTGCTTATTAAACGCTAGCAGGGTCAGGTGTCTCTTTGTTTATTTATAGCCAAAACAAAAGAGGACCCGAAGGTCCTCTTACGTTCATTCTTCGGTTGTTTCTTCTTCGGTTTCTGCTACTCCCTCTGGTGTATGGGGATAGAGATAATCGAGAGTTTCGATTGCTCCGAGAAGTTTAAGTGCGGTTGTTTCGTTTTCCTTGATCTTGTTAGCGAGTTCCTTATTCTGGTTCAGCAGATCTTGGTAACGAGTCTTAAAACCATTAAGCAGTTCCGATGGGGACTGCTGTTCAGTAACATCAGCGGTCATTTGTTCTCCTTGATAAAGTCAATCAGTAATTTTTTAATGTCTGACACATCAGATTTTAGGTCATTTACCTCATCTTGTAAAGTGGTAAACTCCTGCTTCTTACGCTGTCTTTCATTATACGACTGCATGTATTTAGCATATTCATCTTGGTCCTTATACACGATAGCATTTGATTGCATATCACGATAGAACCCTTTGTTTTCATCCCCTTCGACGGGGATGAATTTCTTACCATTAAAGGTCATGATGCGAAGGCAATAGCACGAAGGTCTTTGATCAGTGGTACTTTCGCTTGACTCTTAGACTTCATCACAATCTTGATTTGGAATGCTTGGAATTCCTCACCTTCAACTGTGTATTCAAAGTCTTCCCACTCTTCCTCACCAACGTTAGTAGATCCAACATCAGGCACAGGAATCTTAATGAAACCACTCTCTTGAATGGGTTTATCAGAACCTGGTTTTCTAATACGATAGTATACATCGATATTAGAATCACCGTAACGTTGCATGGAGATCATCAAACGAATAGATCTAGAAACGTTTGCCAGTTGTGCAACCTTAGTCAGATAAACTGCATCGTTCTGATCACCCGAATTCAACAATGACACATCGGAAGTAGTATCGATCTCAGATTGGAGACCCAATACTTGTGGTCCACCTGGCCATTCATTGATACGGTTGGAAGTTGTGATGACAGACACACGGTCGAGGTCAATCACAGGAGAAAGGTTTTCTTTCTCAGTAGTCATGCTGATTCTAAGAGTCAGAGACTTGGAACCTTCCAGTTTGTTTGCTTCGTTGATATCAGAGGCAATAATACGAGGATTGTCGTAGTAGTTCTCTTCGTTCAACTGAATCTCATCATAGGTGCCGTTGTTTACAAACGATGCTTGGTCAACGATTTGACCACCATTACCGATGGAAGTACCAGAAGTAGTATTCAGAGTTGGCGACACATCAGTCTCTTTGAATTGCAGAATCTGGATCGTAGGAGTGATGAGTTCAAACGGAATGTTCTGCGAAGCAGAAACGTTTGGACCGCCACCTACAATACCGACACTAGCAACAGACTGTGTGGGGAGTGAATAAGTATCCAGAGTAGGATCACCAATACCAGTGTGGATCTTGTTGATCTCTGTCAGAGGAATACCATCAAGATTATAGCATTGAACTTCTGTTTCTGCATCCCAACTGAGAGCAGCACCAGTATTCATAACATCGGAAGTGATACCACGTCCAGATGGAGCAACAGTGATTTCCTTACCGTTATCAGAGATAGCAGAGTAAGCGATGATTTCTTTACGTTGAATAACGTGTCTGATACAACGCCATGCCTCAGTAGCATCATCATCACCGCCAGGAGGAGTCGGAGGTCTGAGACCAGTTGCTCTTGAATCTTCACCAACCAGCATCAGATATCCAGGGTTGGTGGTACTGATGGGTTTACCGTTGATAACTTTATGGAAGGATCCAGCATTAGCAACAGAAAGTGTAGTTGCAGTAGACGACAAGTTAGAAGTAAGGGTAGTTGATCCGACTTCGGATTCGACATTCGTAATCTCTACGTTGTTGGATCTGTTGTGCATACCATGATTAGGATGCATAACAACAACTTTCTTGTCTACGGTTCTCAGTGACGGTTGGGAAACAGGATACCCAGTATACGAGTCACCACCGTACGTAGCAGAACTGATAGTGCCAGAAACACCACCAGGCTCAGACAGAGTGTCGTTAGCGGTATCGAACTGTTTATCAACATAATTTGCAGTAATTGTAGATGTACCTGAGTTGTAGTCTGTAACAACAGCAGTTGCACCAGACGAAGAACCAGTAATTACATCACCTGCTTCAAATGTACCATTGTTCACCGTGGACATTACCAAAGTCACAGTGGACTGAGAAGATTTCAGACCATTAGTAATTGCACCCTGGTTATCAACGATACCTTGTACAAAGGTGCCAGTGATATCGGTTACAGTTAGTTTCTGTGGGTTGGAAACGGAATCAAATTCCAGCACAGTTGCCTGAGCATTGGAGGGAGTTTGAATGATACGCGCACCAACAGTAAAGTTGTATGAGGTGCCAGTGACAAGAGTAAGTTCTTGCTTAGGTTGAATCGTACTAACTGGGTTATTGATCAGTGATGCAAGACCGTCGTTACCACGTCCAAGTTGTGCGTTGTTGAACACAGCACTACCAGTGACAGTGGTATCAAACTTCGCTCTATACAGATTGAACTTCAAGTCTTCATACTGGTCAGCGGTCCACGTAGATGCGTTCTGTGATTTGAAGAGCACACCAGCGTAAGGCTGTTCAGAGATCGTTCTTGTACCAGTGATATCGATGTCACCCATACGTGAGATCCAGACCTTGTATTCGTTAGAGTCAGAGAACAGCACGAAGCAATGTTCTTCGGACTCAGGAATATACACAGGTGCAGGGAACTCAAATCTTGTTGCAATCGATGCGTTCTCAGAGATTTCAACCTGAGAAGGAATCAGAGTACAGTCAGAGAAAGGAAGGATGTCCTTAGTAGGATAACCATTTTCCATCGGACGGATCTGCATCGAGATGGGGATCTTCTGGTCCTTAGTAGCGAAGAAGATATCAACGCCAGTTACAAACGAACCACCAACTGCTTCAAGCAGGAAGGACTGTGCGAGAGGGTCCCACCAACCAACCTGTCTAGTGTTAGTACGAACAGAACGAACGGTTCTTCTATCTCTAACAGTATCACGAACGATACGAGCGTTACGAACAGCGAGGATGTTTTCCTGAACAGTATTCAGAGTACCTCTTGCGCTGTATTCTGCCTCAGCAGCAGAGTCAACTGCACCTGGCAGTCTGCTGTCAGAGTCAGAAGAAGTAAGACGCATCACGCGAGTACCAGTTGCCCAACGTGGGTTGGAGTTTCTTCTGGGGTTAGGAATGAAGAACGTACCCTTAACGATACCCAACAGGTCAGAGATCAAACGACGATCTTTAACGACTGCACGAGCACCAGAGGTTCTACCGACCAGGACTTCACCAACTGCAACGTTGCCGTATGCAGTGCCCTGTGTTTGGGCTGCCATCTCATTGGTATCAATGTTCAGAACAGCAGTCTGCGATGCATAAGAATCGGGCAGAGTATCGTTGGTAGCGGTATATGAGTTAGTAGTCAGACCATCATTAGGTGCAACAACTTTCAGACGACAACCAGAGTTCAGACCAATAACAGTTTCACCAATCACAAACGGAGTCTCATTGGTTGAAGGATCCTCAGAGGAGTTCTTAACCAGTTCGATCAACTTAGGAGTGATGTACTGCATCACATTGTCACCGTCGAAGAATGCATACATTCTGGTCTTCGGCTTGATACGTTCCACATCGAAGGCGACGTTTCTGGAACGGATCCATGGGATAAATGTACTATCGATCACGCTATCACCCAGTGAGCGTCTATCCACTCTGGGCACAACTCTAATACGAGTACCAGATCTTACCTGACGACGTGTGGTAACAGTAGTCGTAGACGCCATAATACGTCTCGGTACACCACGACGGAAGGAGGTTTCTCTCCAAGCACGACCGTTAGTTCTTCTAGTACCAGTCCAAGCAGTTCTCCAAGCACGCCACTGAACAGGAGCAAAACCTCTGTTGTTAGTTCTAAATCTACGACGAGTTGCTTGGAAGTTACCTTCAATGCTAGTTACACGAGCAGGAACACGACGAGTGTCAACCCAGTCATCCGATGCAGGAAGAAGGTCAATACGACCAATGAAAGTAAACACGTTGAATGGGTTCACGTTTTCCATACGAGAAGCGTATGGCTGAACGATCACTGCCTCTTCAACGAATGGCAGAGTCAAAATGTTTGAACCATTCTTACCTCTACGAAGTTGTCTACCACCATGCCAGACGATATTAGTCGAAGCAGTTCTGTTATATCTCAGTGAGATATTCTGGGTATAGTGAGAAGGACGCAGAACACCCTCAGTGAAGTCTAGCGAACACTTGTAGTCATCATCATCGGTTGCTGATGTTGAGTGGTCGGTGAAGTCATCCACCATGAAACCATTCTTCAATCTGTCGAATCCATCACCATCATATGCTTTGACGTTTCTAGCATCTGCTTCCAGCAGAGACAGAGAAGTGTAGTATTCAAGAGACTGCAAGCGGCGGTCCATGTTACCGATGTCTTCCATCGTATAACGACGCTGCTGGTGCAGTGTAATCAGAATGTCTTCTTCAACATCATACACATATGGTTCGTACTGGATCTTCGCCAGCAACATAGCGTTATCGATGTTGTCTGCTTCTGGGGGATCTTCATTAGGAACACCCATAGACAGTTTCAGATCACCATCATGCGTCATGAACAGTTTGTCCTGACGTGGCAGATAGTATTCGTAGTCTGCTCTGAATTGTTCTTCTACCTTAGGAAGGTTAAAGATGGTCGAACCACCAGCACCACCAGTGCTAGTAAAGACACGAGAATCGAAGTCAAGTGACTTACAGTTGGTGTAATAAGGTTGCTCAACAGTACCAGAACCAGAAGCAAGTTCACCAACAGCAGGACGGAAGTCGATAGCGTCGGTCAGATCCTTACTGTTACGTTCGGTACGATACTTAGGAATCTCAGAGAAGTTGATACCAGTATAAGACTGGTTGGAGAAGTAATCACCTGATGCTTCATGAATGAAGTAGTCAAATACAACTGCCAACTTACGCTTGGGTTCAGATGTACCTGCCTTACGGATCAGTTTAGACACACCATAGAAGAAGGGTGTGATGTTGGGTTCCAGTTCAAAGTTACCAGTGATGTCCTTAGAACCTCTCTCAACAGAACCATCACCGTCTTCAATAACAGCAACGAGTTTGTTCAGTTCGTCATCGAAACCATCAATAGTTTCACCAGTCTGGAATGTTTCAGCACTCAGGCTTACAATATAAAGTCTGTTGTTATTAGAGTTAAATGATACAACACGACCCCTGGCGTTAGAAGTTCTACCCACAACAACAGAACCGTTGTCGAAATATACGTTCTCTGTCAGCACCACATAGGGGACTTGTGCGTCTTGCTCATCAGTAGATTCGTATACAGCATGAATCTTGTATACATCATTCAGTGCAAATGAGATCTCCTCGTCTTCAATACGAGTACCATACAGGTTACCGAAAGCAAGACCATAGTTCAGAACGTCATTCTGATTTCTGGTACGAATCACTTTCATCGTACGCATCTTCGCCGCAGTCTTAATCTTCTTAGATACCGTGTTCACAGACACAGCAGCAGTAAGAGTTACTCGGGAGATGTTAGAAGTACCACCAGAACCATTGTTGATACCAGTGATTTGAAGGGACTGTCTGTTAGCACCGAAACTTACAGAGATAGTAGGGTTCTGTTTCTCAGACTCCTCTTCGATATCAAGAACAGTACCAGGACTCCAACCATATCCTGTATGGGTGTTAGAACCAGTCTCAATAGCGAGGATATAGTTCTCACCATCAAGGGTAGTAAACTGTTCGTTCTCAGGTAGTGTGAAGGACACGTCACCAGAAGACAACTGCTTGTTAGCAAATGTTCTGATAGAGATGAACGATTCATCACTGATTGCTTTAATTGCCTTCTTAGGCATGTCAATCGCCAACTCACCATCTCTGGTGTTCTTCTGAGTGAAGACAGGACGTAGACGGGTGAACTGAGTGGCGTTGTATTCTTGGTTGGCAATGTTACCACCATTCTTAATCAACGAGTTATCCAGTTTTGCCACCTGCAAACCGAAGTCAAATACAGGGGTAGTACCAGAAGACTTTCTATTCAGTGCAGTAAAGGCAATGTTAGTTCCATCGACTCTTCTTACACGAAGTGAAGTGGAACCTTTGTTGTCAGTGGCGACGGGTGAGATAACATCACCTGGGCGCAAGTCAGCGGCAAACGCAGTATCGAAACCAGTAACATCATTCGCCTTATCAACAGTAATAGTTTTACCAGTAAGAGCAATAGACTCATTCAGTGCCAAAGAAGCAGTGAAGATGATGGTGCTACCAGTTGGAGTATCATATCCAACCATCTGACGGATATCAGACTGCTCGTAAGAGAACACAGCGGAGCAAGTATCCAGAACACGACCGTCTCTTTCGATAACCTCACCAACTTGGAACTGACCAGATACCTGGTGCAGCATTGCATAGTCGGCAGCAGCAGAGTGGACGTAACCTCTTGCACCAGAAGAACGACCAATCAGAACTTCACCATCAATAATGCTTTGTGAAGAAGCAAAGTTGATAGCAGTGAACATATTGATGTCGAAGAGGAAGCACTTATACTTTGATCCATCAACTTCAAGTTGCAGGACTCTTGCTTTACCAATCAGGTTACCCTGAGCAGTTTGAGAAGGACCAGAACCTGACCAGTCATCTCTAAGGTCAACAGTCTGATAGCAATGAGTAACACCCTCACCAGATAGTCTTGGCCAACCCCAGATGTCATATACCTCTACTGCCTGTGACAGGTCAACAGGGATGATTTGGTTTTGGCGACCAACAAAAGTACGTGGTTTAGGAGAGTCAACATAGGTAGAAGCAAGCAGTGAAGTTCTATAACCTTTCACATATGCTTTACCAGGTCCAACTTCAATAGCAGCGAAGTTCTCGGATGCAACTTGTCCCTCAGGACTGGTTGATCCAGGAAGATATACACCGTTATTGAACTGATCGTTCAGGTGCTCTCTTGCTCTAACATCAAAGGTATCGACAACATAGTCGCCATGTGTCTCATACGTTCTACGAGCAATCGACTTTTCGATCTCGTTATATTCCGTACGGTCAACAAAGTTCTCAACAGTCGAGTTCCTGATGCGAAGCAGTTCGATGAAGTTCTTGTCAGTATCGTCATCGATTGGCTTCTTAACAAGTTGTGTCTTGATTCTGAATCGGTGACCACCAGGAGCAGAGTAGTTGGACGAACCAATGGCATTGTCCGTAAGTGACGGATCATCCTCAGGTGTGATAATTGATTCGCTAACTTCAAATCCAACTCTGTAACTTGGGTTGTTGTCGTACTGTTCAAGGATAATATATGCGGACTGAATATCAACAAAGTGACCACGGATAAAGTAGACACCATCACTAATATAAGCAGTGGATCCAACTTCACTAGCATTTACAGGAAGCAGCTGAGCAAAAGGAGATCCAACTTCGATCAAACTATTACCGAAGGTGATCTCATCTTCAACGATCAACTGTTCGTTGTTCTGGAATTTCTTAGTCGTTACATCAGAAGTAGTGTCCCCAGACTCCACATATTTGATGTAGAACGTGATGTATCCACGAGAAGATGTAGTAGCAGGAATCGAGTAAAGGACTTTCGCTTTGATGCCCGTCGTCAGTCCTTCAATGATTTTGCCACTCAACTGTGATCTGTATGTTTCAACGTCAACCCCCAGGAATGACTGCTGAATCAGAACACAATCTACGTTCAGGTCATAACCCACCTGTCCTGGGATGACCATAGCACCTTCCTTAAATAGGTGCTGTCCCATTGCTTCGATCTGATTTTGCAGGATCGATTGCATGGTCGTAAGTTCCCTTGCCTGAATTGGAAATCCAGGTCGGAAGAGAACTCTGTAAAAGTTTTTATCCTTATCGAAATCGTCGAAATAAGGAGCAATGTTTAGATTAGTATTCTGGGGCATCTCTTAGAACTCGATTACGATTTTGATATCTTCAATTTGGTCGCCAGCACGAGAAATCGCGCCTCTGTTATCTATGTAGATGATTTCGCCAGAGTTCGGTTCGATTTCAGGTTTGGCATAACCGTTAGTGAAGGACATACCCAAGTCATACTCAGTGTTGTTAATAACACGAGTAGAGACACCAGACACAACGGGGAAGTTGATATCAGGGTCTGCTGATGTACCAGAGGTAGAACCCGTCACTGGGTTACCTCCTTCAAACTCGGTAAGGTTACCAGTAATTTCTGGGAACACACCATCAATTCTGTTCTGATAGTATTTAAGAACTTTGGTAGTGGCGTTCCAGGAAATGACACGACCACGGGCAGTTACCTGCTGACCACCAACCGTTCTAGACTGAGTAATAATCTCGTCAGTTTGGAACTGACCAGTAAAGGTTGGAGAGAAGATAACAGCACGAGTAGCAGACAACGTAATCGCAGACGTTAGTTCTGTCGTACCATACTGGTTAGGATTGATAACGAGACCAATACGGCGATAGTCGTTATCAGTAGGGAAGTCACCCGATCCTTCATCGTAGGTGAACTTCGTGTTGATCATCACTCTGTAACCACCAAGTTCTTTGGTAGGATCAGAACCATGACCAGTGTCAGGAGGAATAATAACGTCGATAGCAGCACCCGTTCCAGTACCAGCACCAATACCGTTGATCTCATCGATCACGATCTTACCGAAGGTGTAACCAGAACCACCAGAAGTCACAGTTGCCGAAACAACTTTACCACCATCAACCACCAGAGAAACACGACCACCAACGCCGTCGCCCTTAATGGGAACGTTTTCGTAGGTGCCGTTGTTATATCCAGTACCAGATGCTTGAATAACCACAGTGTCGATCTCACCACCGACAGCATCACCAGTCACAGCGATATCGCTGAGCACAGGCATGTAATCATTCGAGAAGAATTTCAGAACCTGACCAACAGGGATCGTATAAAGATACTTCCAACGGTAGCCATCAGAAGTGGTAATAATTGAAGTGGAGGTGCCAGTAGGCTCAACAGTAGAAGGTTTACCGTTAGGATCAGAAGGACTGGTGCCGTTGTAAATGCACTTGTATACTTGGTACTGCGAGTTAACAACGTAGAAATCTGCGTCGTAAAGTTTCGTAGCACCCGACGATGCCGTCTTGGTCGAGGAGTAATCATGACGATACATATCATAAACGTAACCCAGACCACCAGTGGTTTGTTCTGGGGGTGTCCAGTCAATACGACGAACTACTTGAATCGTGTCATTTGCAAGAACACGCTTCAACGAAATCATGTCTGAAAACGTATCACTAAACTCTTGGAACGAGTCAATAGGAGTCGGCGGTGCGTTTTCGTTGTCCCATTCTTGGGGACGACCAATGAAAACGTACAGACGGTCTCTATTAGAACCCGCTACAAGGTCAGACTGCGTAGGGTCGGCACCCTCCAACGACTTAATAAATCGCTTCGCAGTAAAAATCCTAAATTGGTCGGTGAGAAGTGCCATCTTTTAGAAATTACCTTCTTTTTATTTATGTGTTTACTCAGGCTCCTTTCTCACAAGGTTAGTGTATTCTTGCGAGACAAACGTGCCGTTTGCACCACTTCCGCCACCAGTGATAGTATCGGAGGTAGTAAATTTATAGGTAGTGCCATTGTTGGTTATACCTGTAACCTTCAAAGTCTTGTAACCATATGCATCTTCTGCTGACTGAATCTCAGCAACGGTAGCAGTTACACCAGTCACAGAACCCGTGACAGTTTCTCCTACTGTATAGTTACCGCCTGCATGGTTTTTGAGTTTGAGGGTGGATGCTGAAATGTGTTCAACTCCATCATCGAGTTCGCCAGCAGTTTGCACAGAAGCAGTAAGGGGCACAAGACTTGAATCATACAGTTCATCTCCAACTTGGAATAGAGTGGTGTTTTGTCCACCAACAGTTTCTTCAATACCGTAAAGGGTGGAAGCAATACCACCATCCAAACTGATTTCATCTTCAAAGTCTGTACCAGTATTTACCAAGTCAGGAATGCCATCACCTGCACCATCCAACTCATCATCATCTTCAAACTTAAATCCTTCTAAGACACTAATAGGATTCTCAAAGGTGACGATAGATGAATTCTCATCTTCTACCAGAGGGTGTGGTCCAACACCAGTACCAGATGATGCTGATGTACCAGCGATGAATTGAATCACCGAGGTCTTTTCATTAGATCTACCGCCATCAATAAACGCTAGTTCATCGACTTGGAAGATTAGAAATAGTTCTCTGGTTTCTGGTCGCCAGTCATAAACAATAGCGACCTTGTTAGATTTATCTTCCTGTACTCTTCTGACACGATCAGATACAGTAAAGTTGTAACCAGATCCACCACCAGGTAGATCAGCAAGACTGTCTAAGATAACACGCTGGTCATAACGGAAGTTAATACCTCTATCACATCCAGTGAAGGAGATAGGTGTCTTACCTGTATATCTAACAATCTCTCTGCCGATCTGGAACTTACCAGAACCAGGGAATGCAGCAGTGGTCTCGATGTATATCGTAGTATCCGTTGCTGTTGCATCACGGATAAGAGCACTGATCTCATAGAAGTCAGAGACCAGAGAAGTTCTATTTCGTTGTGTACGAATCAGGTTAGTATCTCTGGTGAAGATAACCTGAGGAGGAGATGTGTATCCACCACCAGAATTGAGTAGATCGATTGATTCAATTCTACCCAGATTGATAGTTGCTTCTGCCTGAGCACCAGATCCACCACCACCAATAATCTGAATCAGAGGAGGGGTCTCAAAGAATTCACCAGGGTTGGTAACATTGATTGCTTCGATCTTACCGAACTGATTAACCTCAGCAACACCTTCGGCGTTCTGTCCACCACCACCAGAAATAACAATAGTAATATCTTCGGCGGTATAGTTTCTACCGTTGTTCTCAACGGCAAGACCAGTTACCTGACCAGTAGTAGGAACAAGTTCAGCACCAGATCCACCACCACCTTCAAGTCTTGCAGTAGCATCAAAATAACCATCACCAGGTCTAGTCACCTGAATGTAGTTTACAGATCCAGCAGGTGCAAGAATAGTAGATCCATCAGGACCATATTGATCCTCTTCCCAAAGCACAATGTTTGCGTCTGCTTGGGTGATACCAGTATCAGTAGAATCGATGACCAAACGCAAGGGATTATATCCTTCACCAGGATCGATTACATCAACAGATAAGATCTCTCCGTTGTCTGCAATGTTTGCTCTTAGAACAGCGTCTCTGATCGGGGTGCCACAGTTGCCAATAGACAACTTCGGTGGATCGTTGGGATCATACCCACTTCCACCATTTGTTACAATTACGTCCTTTACACCATATACACTATTGAATACGGGACGAATTGCTGCACCTGATCCTGGGACTGTTCTTGGCATTAGACTACTACGATATTACCTTGCATGTTTCCATGAATAGTACACTGATAAACATATGTTGTACCAGCAGCAAGATTCATAGGAACTGTCCAGAATTGAACAGAACTTTGACTTCCAGTTGTACCACTAATAGCAGAACCACCAGCACTCACTCTCAGTGCGAGAGGGTGTCCAGATCCAGTAGTGTTGTCAAATCTGTAAGTAAATCCACGATACACATACAGGGTGGGGTCGTTTGCAGATACACCACCACCCGTTACAGTGTAATTGTTGGAGTCAGAAGCACTAAACTCAAAGTTGATACAAGGAGTTGCTACTGCTTCAAATGAGGATCCGTTGTGGACGAGAGTTTGTCCTTCCTGAGCACTGGGTAGTGCGACAGTGTTTGTAATAGTAAGCGTTGACCCAGACACAGCAGTAGTGATCCCAGTCCCACCAGCGATCGTGATAGTAGAATCGGCAGCCGCAGCAGTATAGGAACCTGAGTCACCCGCAGCAGTTTGGAGTACGTTTTGTACGACGTTGGGGGAGTCATTCGTGAATGTGATAGCGCCAGCGTTTAGGTTGGTGCTAATTCCACTACCACCAGTAAAAGTAATAGTATCAGTGGTTGTAGTCGCTGTTGTTGTTCCGTTGTCAGCACCGAGAGTCGTAAATACATTCTGATTCAGATCACCCAGTGTACCAGTCATGTCGATGGTGAGTGTATCACCAGACATTGTGGTAGAGATGTTCGTACCGCCGACAATGTTGAGAGTGTCGTTAGCAGCAGAAGCAGTTGTTGTTCCTGTGTCGCCTGTGAAGGTTTCAAAGAGGTTTTGAGTGGTTCCACCACCGCCGCCACCAGATCCTTGTAGATCGTTAGCAGGTTGCCAAGCAGAAGCAGATGCTACCCATTTCAGAACCTGACCATCAGACGGACCACCATTAACAGTGGTATCAACGTCAGACAGAACAGTAATACTTTGGTTCTCATCTACCAGGGGGACCCAAGCGGCAGAGTGAGCAAAATATGCTTTGCCAGTGCCATGAACGTGAGCAAGCATACCGTGATGGTTAGTCGCATCAGGAAGGTCGCCCAGAGTAGCGTAAGGGGCATACCATTTGAGATATCCATCGTCACCGTCAATGTAAGTGTAAGCAGATCCAGACCCACCTGCCCAGAGTTTGATATCCCCAGTTCCAGTTTGATAAATTACGATATTGTCAGTTCCATCAGACGTGATCTGATGACCATTAGTATCCAGGTTACCAGTCAGCGTGTCAAAGTTTCCAGCACGAAAAGCAGCACTAGGTGACGTGCCCCATTTCAGAACCTGACCCTCAGTAATACCAGCACCGATATCAAACAAGATATCAGTTTGGTTACCTAGTTTCTCATAGAGTTCATTAAAATTGGAGTTTGCTTTGATGGCACCATCACGGAGGGTATCACCCGTTCCGTCATTCGCCGCAGAACCAATGCCAATCGTCTGTTTTGCCATCTTCTTACAGTTTGTACGTTGTTATTTATGTTGCGTCAAAAGACACAGTGGTGGAGTCAAGAGTAGATTCGGTAGAATCGAACGAATCTGCGCTACCACCAGAGAATCCAGTGACAGTCAAAGTCGCAATTTCAGTTTGTAGTGGGGAGTTAGATGCGGGGGTTGCACCAACAGGTCCACTAATTTCGCAACGGAACTTATACCCTGTCATATATGACAGAGCAGTAAAAGCATAAGAGCTGCTAGTTGCACCAGTCAGAACTGCGAAGGAGAAACCACCATCAGTGGATCTATACCATTGATATCGTTTGGGTCCATCTTCGGGACTGATTGCAGCGGTAACCGTAAAGGTAACCAACTGTCCACTTCCAATCGTGGCGTTCTGTGGTTGCAGAGCGATCTGAATCGTTGCAGGGATAACAGTCCCACCATCTCCACCGCCAGTAGGTGGTGGTGGGGGTGCTGCACCATTGTTTGCTGGTTGATCAATAGCCTCACGAGTAGTAAGACCAACCATGTATGGGAACATAGGAACCAGGTTCTGCTCACTATCTAATTCAGTAGATAAGAAGTAAGCATATGTTCCATCAGGATATTCAGGAGTAACACAAAAACGTCCATTATGGAAGTCTAGGTTACCAAGACCCTCAGCGTACTCCCAGTCCTGCATCAGAGCGCCTGCTGGGGGGTTCTGCTGGGACGATCCATAGCTTGGTCTACCCTCCGCTTCTTCTGATTTAACACGATAAGAAGTAGTTGCTAAACCTATCTCACTATTATTGTTCCAGGGGTCGTTATAAAAGTAGGGTCCATATACTGGGAATCCATCAAAGGCAATACCAACAAGTTTGGAATGACCATCAGGATGTCTTAGGTTGTCACCGTTATACTGAGAAGAACCATAGTAGTCATTGTAAGTTGACATGATGGCATTATCTTTCCAGCATTCTAGAAACTCAGTATCGTGGTAATGATATTGTCCAGTTACTTCTGGATGTCCACCACAATTATCTTCACCAAAATCTACTGGTGAGTTGGGGTAATGTGCGTTCCAGTTGAATCCTGTTGGGGGATTGCCTCCGCTTCCAGCCGATGGGTTGAAGAAGACAACACCATTAGCAGCAATGCCGATAGCACCCAGTGGAGTTGCGACTCTACCGTTTCTCTGGTCATAATAGTTGTAAGTTCCTGTATGTGCTTCTCTCGTGTAATCCACGATGAGTTGCAAGTATGTACTACTAGCACGCCAGAATTCACCAGCAGTTGCAGTTTGTGCAGTGCCCTTGTATATAAAGACTTGCTTCTTTTCGTCTGCTGTACCAGCATCAAATACGAAAAGAATTCTATCGCCAACACGGATAGAACCAGATGTTGTTGTGCCTAAAAGACCATTATCATCTACGCTTAGAGGGATCTCAATAATATATCCATTTTGTGTAAAGGTGTTACTATCAAATGCTCTGGTAATACCAAATGTTCCACCTCTAAAATAAAAGTCATGGTCAAAATCCTGCTCAGTAACCGCATTAGGGTTATTAGCATTAGGAAACGTACCATAGGCGACGGGATTGGGTAGACCATTCGCCGAAACGTCTATGATACGGGTGCCAGCGTTATAAGTTGCGGTTCCTGCCATCGAACTTTTTAGTTATTTATTGGAAGATCTGAGTAGGTGTAAATCCACTGATAATAGTGGCACCTGTCTGAACTGTGAGGATCACGGAGTTGGAGTAAGTAGGTTGAGCACCAGCAGCAGTGATTGCTACACGGAACTCATCACCATCATCTGCCTGTACAGCAGCGTTAGAACTGTAAATCGCATTTGTCTGACCCGTGATGTTGACCCAGTTAGTTTCACCATACTGCTTGCGCTGCCACTGATAGTTCAGTGCAGTGGTTCCGACAGATCCGTCAGCACTCACGATGAACGAAGCGTCAACGGTGAAGGATGCAGTCTGACCTTGGTTCACGGTCACGTTAGTGGGTTGTGCGTTGATCAGGATGTAACCAGGTACGATCACGATTGGGTTGCCGTCAGCGTCAGTACCTTCACCCGCGTAGGTGTCGAAACCACCGTTAACATTACCGCCCTCAGGTGCTACAAAGTCATCAGGGACAGTTGTCTCAACTTCAACCACAGGTGCTTCATAACCAATACCAGGGTTCTTAACCACGATGGAAGAGATACCCATCAGAGCACGGATACGACCGTCGAAACCAGTGGAGGAAACCACGTCAACGTTCGGGCGTGAGGTGTAACCGTTACCAGGTGCAGTGATCTGTGCCTTAGTAATTTCACCAGATCTGATGGTAGCAAGAGCAGCAGCGTTGCGACCCTTAACAGTTCCTGTGTACTCGAAGGTAATCAAGGAGTTGGAAGACTCGATCAGAGCGACCTCACGAGGATCACCTTCACCTTCGATTTGCAGAATGTCACCAGCCTCAATCGGAGGTACGACAGTTGCCGCGATCACGTCAGCGTCAGAACCAATGTAGGAGAAGGCAACAAATGTAGATCCTGCGCGAGGAATCTCAGCGAAGATAATTCTAGAACCAACCAGGTTATAACCAACACCAGGTTCCTGAATCACACCATTGAGCGAGACGATGATGTTGTTCTCAGGCAAGATAGTGTTGGACGACACACCTTCCGTCAGAGTCAAGGAGTAGAAACCACCCTGATACTTCAAGTTGAAGGACGAGCGCAAGGAGTCAAACTCGAAACTGATGTCATCAAGTTGTCTCAGTTTACCCACGTAGTAACCAATGAATTCAGATCCGATCGTGGGAGGTTCAGTGAACTGAATCTGGTCGGAGAACGCAGTGTAGGCGTAAGTTGCACCAGGAGGTTGCAGCACACCATTGACGAACACGAGCAGGTGTCCAGCGGGATCTGGGAAGTATGCTTCACCGTTGTTGACGGTGAGTTTGAAGGAAGTTGCAGTGCCATCAAATCCTCGGAAGAATCTATCGCAACGACCCAGAAGCGACTTCGCTTGCGTTACACCTGCTTGCCAATCGTAGTCAGAGATGATCGACAAGTTGCTGGGCCAATCGCCCACAGCATCTTCCAACCAGATGCGACCAGTGGTGCCGCTGATTGCCTTACCTGCGACCTTACCGTAAGAGGTGTAAGAGGTCTCGGTGACGGAAGAGATGTCTGCACGGAAGATTGGGAAGTTGCTAAGGTTCTCAAACTTACCGATAGAACCATTTGCTGCCAGTTGAGGATCGACAGTCGTGGTTCCATCTGCTGCCTGTCCATACGGACGCAGGTTCGCGAGCCATACGTTGTGAATGCTGTTATCAGGATCGTAGTTATACTCAGTGACGATAGCAGTCCAACCAGGTTGTGCGGGGATGGTGCCTTGGAGCAGGTAAACCAGGTCGCCTTTGTTGAAGTCTCCCAGGAATCCTTGGTCTCTTGTGACATTTGTGATCTGACACTGGATTGTCTTAGTCGCATGTACGAACTGATTAAGTTCGATATTTCTAAATCCAGCAGTGGTGATGTCAGCGATGTCAAGAATAACGTCGGTGACAGAACCGTAGATAATATCGCCATCCACGAAGTTATCTTGCAGGGACTCAATGTCAATCGTGATACGACCGCCCGTGTTACCCACGAGAGCACCAGCAGAGTTCTCATAGAGTTTGATGTCTGCCTCAGCACCATTGCCCTTGTTGAAGATCATCTCACCTTCTGCGAATGCACCGCGATCAATGTTGATCAACATGCGCTCAGTCAGATCACCTTGGACAGTTGCAGTGACAGCAGAGTCTACACCCACGAGGTCATCGCCAGCGTTAATTATGCCAGTGATATTCTCGATGTAGCAATTACCTTCGTCAGTGTTATCACCCGAGAGGACAGAGGTCTGAACAATGAAACCGTAGTTAGAAGGATTGCCATCAACGTTGACTCTCTCGCCATTTGTGAAGCGACCAGAGGCAGATACGAGATTCGCCTTCTTGTACAGTTTGATGATCTCTGCTTCATTATTTCTAGTTCTGATAACGTCACCACGGCAGTTGGAGCTAGTACCAACAACCACGTCAGCGAGGTTGAAACCACCACTGATAGGCGTATCAATGTCACGAGTACCATATGTGGTGGTCTCACGATAGATACCAGAGCGTACGTCAATTTGGAATCTCTGCTGACCACCAGTTGAGAGGTCAACATCAAAGTCGCTGTAACGTGCGTCGTGACGAATCTCGCGTGCAATCTCGAAGAATTGAGGAGTTGCGTTCAACACATAGAACCAAGACTGACCTTGGAGTCCACGCTCGATGTCAGCCGAAGCGGGTACATAGGTGAGAACATCACCACGAGAGTAGAAGTTCGGGCGAGTAATCTTGACTCTGTTCTCTCTTCTCTCGAAACCAACTTCCACAGTAGGAGTGTTAAGAACCAGTTCAGGATCAGTGTTCCAGTCATTACCCTCGTCGTAGAGGTTTTGCAGGTTCTGAGCATGAGTCGAGTTGACCCAGATCAGGTTGTTGTTGGTAGGAGGTGTGGAGCGCGTAAGAGCGAAATTGATCGGATTAGTAGAAGCGTCAATTCTAAACTCAGTAGACTCTTGCTCATACTCGAAGCGATACTCAATAGCATCCATCAGAGTATCATCCAGATAACGGAAGTATTCGTTATTTGTACCCCACTCAGCAGTGTTGTTCTGATCGTAGAGAATACGCTTAGATGCCTCAGAGATGCGTAGCAGATAGAAGATCAAGTGTTGTCTTACAACACCATCATATGCGATGAAGTTACCTTCGCCATCGAACCAGGAGTTCGCCAGTTTCATGGAACCAGCGTTACCACCAGTGTTGAGGTCATAGATGATTGCATCCATCACCACCTGAGCGAAGGACTCAGGAGCAGCGGTGCCAGGATACTGTGTAGTCACTTCTGCGAAGGACTTAGCAACGATAGCGTGCTTGTTGAACACCAAGCGACGTGCAGTTGCACGATCAGAGAAGGATCCACCACCAAGGGTTTCACTCATCAGATCGAACAGAGTATCAGCAGCAGAGATTACGTTGTAGCAGGTGTACAACTGATAGGTAGTATTGCTGTTGTAAGGCGTAGTTCTAGTAACAGTGCTGAGGTGAGTCGGCGTAGGTGATCCAGATGCTGCCTTAGCGACAGTATCGATCACGAGGTCAAACAGAGTCTCGATAGCAGATGCAGTCTGCTCACAAGTGCTGTTCCAACCACCAGTTGCACCCTCGTCATAGGTAACAGACACGTCACGGTGAACCATGTCGTTGCTGTACTTGATTGGCCAGATGTTCGGCAGAGACTTGGTGATAGTTCCGTCAGTGATGCTTGCAGGAGTTGCAAGTGTATCATTGACGATATCCATCAGAGTTCTCATGGTGGATCTTACGTCAGCACATACACCGAAGGTTCCATCGGGAGCACCATCAGCAGTGATGCTGTACTGAGGATCGCTGTATGGGAAGTAATCAAGATCACCGTAGAACTTCTGATTGTAAGAATGACCACCTTGCTTAGTGATTGTGTCATTCTGCATCACATCAACAGCAAGATCGAATGCCTTGTTGAGGATCCAAGTGGTCTCAGTTACCTGCGAGGAAACGTGAGCCACAGCAGCAGACTGAACATAGAGTTCAGCGGCGTGGAAGACTTTGTTGTTACCACCGTATTTCAGGTTGAATACCAATGCACTCAGAATGTCAGTAACGTCATGAACACAATCGATGCTACCAGCAGTAGTAACAGCGTTGTCTTCTGCACGTACGAACGTATGTGCGTATTGCTCACCAGCAGGAGAAGCACCAACGTTAACCGTGATCGTGGTAGCAGTTACGCCAGTGATTGCGATAGAATCCTCGTAATAAGGATCAGTGGTGCGAGGATAGGCGTGCTCAGTAGCATTTCCATCCTTAGTGCAGGTGAACACCAAAGAATGAGGTTGGATGTAGATCTGGTTGCCAGCAACCAAGGAGTGAGATCCAATGGTCAGTTCCAACACACCCGAAGCAGGAGTATAGGTAGCAGCAGTAGGAGTGAAGTTCACACCACCAGTAGTACCACCGTTGATGTTCAGTGAAGGATATTGCTGTTGACCCAGGTAAACTGCTTCCTCAGCAATGAATCGGATGTTTCTATCAATGATGTTAGCAGCATCGATATAGCGGTCGCGTACAGCATTCTGTTCGTAAGAGCTGGTTTCCACTTCGTCGAAGGATTCACCACCCAGGTCGCCACCACCAGCAGCGCCGTCACCTTCACCAATTTCGTTGTAAATGTAGATGTTGTCACGTCCGAATCCATTTCTCATGGTCAGGATGCACATTTCCTGTGCAAACTTCATAACCCATTGTGATGCCTCTTCTTCACCTTCGACGTGGAGGAGAGTATTGTCTTCTGCATTCAGATAGAGTGCAGCAGCATCCCAGGTCTTAGAGTTACCACCCAGACGCATGTCGTGAACGATTGATTCGATAATATCAACCACATCATCAACACAGTTCTGACGACCGCCAGGAACCTTGAAGTTGATGAACTTGGACATGTCGTTCATGGTATGAACTGCTTCCCAAGCGATCACATACTTGTTACGCTCGATCATGTCGGCAGCATCCATGAGGCGATCATGGTTAGGACCAGTACGAGTCTGATCAGGTGCCTGAGGATCAATAGTGATCGTGGTGTCACGATACACCTCACGGGTAGTCCAGATTGCAACGTAGTAATCGTCTTGATATCTACCATCAATACCCAAACCAGCAGCAGTAGTACCCTGTGTCAACAGAGTATTGTTGATTGCGTGCTTAACGAGTTTTTTGGTGTACTCAAAGGCGTCCAGCATGGCGCTGAGTTCACCTTCAACATGAAGGATCTGGTTATCTTGGTTGATATATTGATCCAGGACATATTGGGTAGAAGAGTTACCACCAGTCAGCAGGTCAGTGATGACAGCAGGCAAGATGAACTTCTTGATGTCTCTGAGACAATATGGTTCGCCATAACCAGGCATCTGCAAGAAGTCAAAAGTACGGATTTCTCCGAGAGGTCCTTGAATTTCAGCAGCATACTTGTCTTGGATGTATCCGACAACTTCCTCAGCAATGTAATCGCGGTTTTTCCAGATAGCATCACCACCATCACGGAATCTATCGCCAGTTGGGCAAAGGATGTCAATGATAGTATCGGCAAGAGAACTAATCTCGTTAGTTACCTGGGAAGATGCAGGAGAAGCGAAGTTGTTGGGGATACGAAGGATGTCAGTGTACTTGGCAGGAACAGTGTCACCATTCTCATCGACCATGGTTCCATAGTTGACCAGATCACCGCTAGTGGTAGTGATTACATAGTTCATAACATCTGCCAGTTCATTCCATGCGTAGATGGATTGCAGCAGTTCGTTACCAACGTAGTTCAGACCACCAGACTTGGTGAGATATCCTCTACCAGAGATCACGCTGTTGTAGTTACCACCGTAACGGATGTCAGCGATGATTGCTTTCAGGATGTACTCTTTGGTATCGCGAATACACTTGTTAGTGCCCTGCTCACTGGTCTCAGTATCACCAGGGATGATGAAGTCAGGATACTTCGCTGCCATCTTACCGACAGCAGTTTCTGAGATCCAATCGAGGTTGAGTTCAAGCATGTCGGCACACTTTCTGTGCTCGTCACGCGAGAGGTCAATGTCCTCAATGATAATTTCTTTGGTGTCGTAGTTGACTTTCTTAGCAGTTGCAGCAGAGTTAGTCTGACCAGTATATACAGCAAATGATTCCTCAGTGCTGCAAATGATGTCCTGCTCCATATCCATACCGAACAGAACGTTAGCAGTGTTCGTAGGATAAGTTGTACCAGGAGTAAAGGTTCCAGAATACAGGGACTCGTTATGAATAATGAAGTTGTCAACATGACCTTGGAAGGTGTTGGTGCCATCCCAACCAGCCATCATTCTGAATGGACGCTCTACATAAGTGTTGGTGTCAGAGTAATCACCACCAGTTTGTGTACCGTTAACAAATATCTTGGTGATGCCAGTTGTTCTGGTAATTGCAACGTGAGACCATTGATCTTGTGCCATGTTGTGAGCACCAGAGATATGATCAGTTCCGTTGAGCCAATACTTAATGGAGTTGTTCTCCAAGTAAATCACAGGAGATTGAGTCAGAGTGGCACTTTGAGTTCTACTATCGAAGAGATACTTGATACCAGACTGAGGGTTAGTAGAAGGACGCAACCACATTTCAATGGTGAAGTCACCAGTACCAAACTTAGTCACATTAGACAGTTCATGAGACAGTCCAGTATGAGTCTGGAAGTTCAGTGACTGAGTACCTGCTTTCTTCTGCAACTTAGTCAGAGTGATCGTACCATTAGCAGTCAACTTAGAGTTGGTAATGATCTCTCTATCAGTGAAGGTGCCAGTAACAGCGTTAGTGAACAACCACTTCAAACCAGAGTTAGTTCCCTTCGCCTCAAAGGATGCACCAGAGGACGTGCCTCTAATGGTATCGCCAGGAATGAAGAATCCGTTACCACCACGATCTTTGTAAGCAAGCTTGAATACACGGAGGTTCTCGTTCTCGTTGTATGTACCATCAGTGATAGGACTGAGGGAGTTGATGCTGTTGAGGTTACCAGCGCCGATTGCAGTTGCTGCAATCTCAACCAGAGTATGAATACCTGCCTGTACATCAGCACAGTTCTGGATACTTTCGTTGCTACCAGAGGAGTAGTTAGGATCGTAGTATGCTGCCTCAGTACCACCACCAACGAAGATGGCGTTATCAACTGCATCGATAAAGGTGTGAGTATAACCACCACCAGTCGATACAGCGTTTGCATTAGCAGATACGAAGGTGTGAGGATACTGCTGACCAGTTGGAGAAGCACCAACGTTAACAGTAATCGTAGTTGCCGTTACGGCGTTGATAGCAAGAGTTGCACCAGCAGCAGGGTCAGATGCACGAGGATATGTGTGGTTAGAACCATTGTTATCCTGAGTACAAGTGAAGGTCAGTGAATCAGTAGCAATTCTGATGTCATCACCAATTTCCAGCGTGTGGGAACCAATGGTAAGTTCCATGGAACCAGTTGCAGGATTGTAGTTCGCACCAGTAGGAGTGAACTGAACCAAAGGAGATGCACCGACGTTAACGTCAATGGTGGTGCTAGTTACACCAGTGATTTGCAGAGGTGTGTTGAATGCAGGATCACCAGCACGAGGATACTCATGGAACGTAGCACCACCATCCATGGTGCAGGTGAAGTTCATCGAGTAAGGTCTGATCGTTACAGAATCAGAAGTCGAGAGACTGTGAGTACCGATACCGATTGTCATCACACCCGTTGATGGGGTGTAAGTGGCAGCCGTAGGAGTGAACTGTTGCAGAGTTGTGCCAGCAGCACCCAGGTAAGGACCTTGATAAGTCGAAGGATCCTTCAACATGTATCCCAGTTCTGGGGTTCTGGTGTTGACCTGTACGTAGAGGAGGTTGTTGATAGCACGACGTGCCATCTCGCCTGCCTTTCTAAATGCAGTCAGGGACTCAGCAAGTTCTCCAACCAAACCATTGCTGATAGGTGAACCGTTAGTGAAATACTTTCTAGCAAACTCAACAATGTTGTAGTTACCATCATCACTGATGTCATCAGACAGAGCATCGACCATCAGACCGATGTCACGACGACACTTAACTTCGTTAGCAGTGTATTGAGTCGGAACTACCTCATCGAGGATGTCAGCAAGGGAACCAGCAAGCAGGATGACAGAGATGTTATCGCAGAGAGTTTGCAGCGCAGATTGTACGTCAGCGCAGTTATTAACTCCATAGTTAATGTCATTAGAACCAGCAGTGCCGTAGTTATTACCAGGAGAAGGATCAGCAGTGATACCAGTTCCAGTAGAACCACCAGCGGTTCTCTCGTTGTAGAAGATGTAAGTAACACCATCGACAACCTCAGATCCATTCAGGTCATTTCTGAGTGCCTGACGCATCAGTTCAGTTGCCTTATCAAATGCAAACTCAGTAGCAGCTGCTTCGTTGTTTACATACAGGAATTGTGTACCATCAGTGCTGAAATACTTCTGTGCAAGTTTTCTGGTATATACTGTACCGCCACTATAAACGTCGAATGACAGAGCATCAATGTAGTAACCAATGTCGCGCTTGCACTTGTCAGCAGAAGGAACATTCAGAGAAGGATACTCAGCAGTCATCAGAGCATAAGCCTTCGCCTGGATATAATGCTTATTCTTCTGAATCAGACGATATGCATCAGCATATCTGGACCAGGCGTCGGTCGCGTTGTCGCCAGGATAATAGAACCCAGGATGCTCAACAGCAATCTCAGCATTAGCAAAGTCAACGATCTCATCCTTGTTCAGGGCGATCATACGACCAGCGTCTTTCCATCTGTTCTTAGAGTCGGTAACAGTGTTGCCATACTCGAAGGTGATAGAGCGCAGTTCATCACCAGCAGCGAGAGTACCACCAGTTAGGTTCTCGTACTCAATCTCAGTAGATCTAACTTCTTCAAAGTCAAGGAAGTCAGCGTTAATTCTCTGATCAGCATCATCAATCAGAGTAGGAGTAATTGTAGTCTTGGAGATATCATCTACAATGACGTTAGCATTAGTAAGAGAGATGAGACGCTCAAATACCAGACCGAAGAAGGTTGAACCTTTGTTGATGATCAACTGATCAACAACATCACCCAGTCTAACTTCACCAGCAACAACCTCAGTCATGTTGTCGAGGATTCTATCACCAGTGGTAGAATCAACGGTATATTTTTGGATAGTATCACCATCTTGGAAATCTGCCACAGATCCCTTCAAGTAATACAGGATCGGAGGAGATGCCTCTTGATCAATTCTTACAACTTCACCACTTGCAGTTCCACCAGGTCCTTGGATCTTGTCACCCTCAGAGAAGGAACTCCAACCCGATTCACCGCCAACAGGACGTACCAAGTTGATGTTAACAATAGGATCTCTATAAGGAGAAGTGCTTGTAATTCTTGCAGCAATGTTGGAACTTGCAGAATAGATGATATCTTGTAGACCGATAGCATAGATACCAGTCTCATATTCAGAAGTACCAGAAGTCTTAGAAAGAACCAGTTTGTCATCGATGTTTCCATCCAAATCTTGGTTGGTTTCTTCAATGATCGCTTGATCACCATCAAGATTAGTAACAGTCTCACCAAACTCAAAGATGGTCTTATAGTTGACACTATCAACATTCAGAATGTCACCACCATATTGGAGACCGAAGAATGTGACTGATTCACCTCTTTCAAAGTAACCATTTGCCATGTCAGTGACATCAATGGTGTAATCAGTTGGGTTGACAGTAAACACAGTTGCAGTTGCACCACTGGTCTGACCAGTAACTCTTACACCACCAAGTGCGTTCTGAGTAAATGTGCCACCAACGTTTTCAAGGTATAGCTTTGTTACAGAATCGTCGATACTTCCGATCAGTGCGCTGAATCCAGTTCTACCAACGTCAATACGCTCGTTAAGATCAAAAGGTCCACCTTGGATATCTACAACGTCAATGCTAGTAGCACCAGTTGCAACAACCTTTGCTCTTGCCTCAGATGTGAAACCATTAACAGTATCACCCAGTTCAGGGAAGATACCACCGATAGTATTCAAGTTGAGTCGAGTGATCGGCATGATGTCGAACTCAACGTTTCTGTAAACAACCTTAGAGTCGGGCTTAGGAGGTTCAGCAAAGACGATGTTGTTACCAACGATTTGGAAGGATTCGCCAGGTGCTTGGATCACACCATTCAAGGTGACAACCAACTGGTTATCCTTAACGATGAGGTTCTCACCTTCAACTCGAAGTGGGAATTGCTTAGTAGAACCGTCGAACTGACCAGAGATATCGTCAATCTTCTTAACGATAGAAGTCAGAATTTCCTCAGAGTTAGTCAGTCTCTTCTTACGGAAGAGAACTTCGGAGTTATTGAAGGTTGAGTAGATCGGTTGAGCAGCACCGAAGGAAGTAATCTGGTTAACGTTGGTGTACTCGTTGATGTTCACCTGCTTAGTGAAACCAGCAACAACCTTACGTCCAGAGATATCCTTACCACCAGTCAGTTCGAGCTGACCGAACATGTTGAAACCAACAGGGTGGTTGTTTTCAAGAATCTGAGACTTCCACTTATTGATAGGAATCTGAGACTTAATAACGTAGGAGAAGTTCTGATAGAAGAAGGAGTCTTGAATCTTCTGAACAATCTCGGAAGGTTTACCGATGTCATCGATGAATCTACCAGGAGTCTTGGTCAGAGCATCAATGTTCAGCACACCCTTAGCAATGTTGATGTTATCGATCAGACCAGATGCGCGAGAGATAACACCCTGCACCTTACCACCAACAACAAAATCACCACGGGGGTTAGTAACTTTAAGAATCTTAGGTTGAATCTGCCAACCTTCGTTTTCTGATACAACACCGAAAGCACTAGCAAGTTCGTAAGACTCACCTTGGAAGAGTTCTTCACCTTCCAGGAAGCGAGAGGTCTCAACCACTGCTTCTGCTTGACCACCAAACACCTCGGTGAGTAGCACCTGACGACCATCACCCTGAGTCAAGAAGGTAATAAAGTTACCAGACTCAGCGTCAACTCTGGTCAGTGCAAAGCGAAGTTGGTCTGCTTCCAGACCATTTACATTACCAGCAATAGCATAGTAAGTCTGAGTAGCAGACAAACTGGTCAAACCAACGCTGCTGGGCTTGGGCAGTATACCAACTTCACTACCGATATCATCAGCACGGAACTGAACCTCAGCACCAGTGGTAATACCATGAGGGAAGTTGAACTGCAAATAGTTCAAGTCAAGGTTCACAACATAGGTGAACTCAGATTTCAGAGTGACAACTGGTTGTGAAGAGTAACCAGCACCAGGATTCTTGATCAGAATCTCAGACAGTCTGTTGTTCTTAACAACTGCTTCTGCCTCAGCACCAGATCCACCACCACCAGAAATGATGACAGAAGGAGCAGAGGTATATCCAGCACCAGGATTAGTGATCTTGATCTGGGAGAGAATAGAGGTGTTAAAGAGTTGCAGGTTGATCGGGAATGCAATCTCAGGACGCAGGGTGTAGTCATGGGAGTAACCATAACCAAACTCGTTGTTTTTCAGCGTCTTGATCTTACCAATCTGTCTACCAGTGAGGAACACAGCAGCACCGCTACCCTCAGCAGGGATAACCACTTCTAGTTCTGCACCAGAACCAGACAATGTGGGTCCAAGAATACCTTCAATACCATCAACGTCGATACTTGCAGTGGTGTAACCCTTACCAGGATCAGTCAGAGCAACATCAGTAATGGTGCCAGATCCGATCTCGTCATCAACCTCAACGGTGATTTGCACAAGACCACCTTCACCATCACCCAGGATAGGAACCTGAGTATAGACACCAGATGCATATTCAGTACCACCGTTGCTGATTCTGACTTTTTCGATCTTACGATCAGATGCAATGTCAGATACAACAGGGAGTTTCTTATAGAATCCACCAGGAGAGATCAGTTTAATCGTGTTGATAGGACCGATTGCTTTGACCGAAGTGGTGGAGTAGGAAGAGTTGGGACGATCAAACTCATCTTCACCAATTTCTGCATTGGTAAATTCAGGTTCATGAAGGAGTTTGAATCTAAACTCAGTATCAGAAATAACTTCGCTGATAGTAAACCTACCATCAAACGGAGTCTTGATCACATCAATAAAGGAGTTGTTACCAACAGGAGAGTTGGCACCCAGTCTTGATGGGTCAAAGTAATAAGTGATATTAGTAACCTCACCACCAATGGTGAACTTGACCACAGGTGTCTCAGTTGCAGAGGACAAACCAGGAGTACCTTCACGTTCAATAACGTTGAAGGAGTATTCCAACTTATACTGGTTGTCCTGAGAGAATGACAGATAATAACCGAAGTTAGAAGGATCACTCATATCAAAGATATAAGAGTGATTTCTAGTCAGCATCAGAGTTGGGTGCTTAGATGCAATCTTGACACCAGTTACACCAGTTGCAAATCCAGGATCAGCAGTTGCAGTAGCACGCAGTCTGTAAGTAAAGTCTCTGGAAGAGAATACTTCTTGGACAAAGAACGAACCATTAAACTCACCAGTGTCGAATCCTTGTACAAACAGGATGTCACCAGCAGTATAGTTATGAGGAGTTACAGCAGTTGCATAGATTAGGTCAGATCTACCTTCACTGGTTCTTATAATGTCCTTATCAAGAGTAACAGTCAGTTTGATAGTCTTGACAGTAGTAACACCATTGATATCTGCAATCTTGGCATTATCTTCATTAGGACCAGCAGTAATGCTGCCACCCAGAGATACTACGTCTCCGATGATGAAGTCAGAGTCAGAATAGGTATCGATAATAGTTACTCTATACTCTTCTGCTCTGAAAGGTCTGAACCTTGCATAGTCAGAGAGTGGATCATATGTACTAACGTAGGACCAGGTGACGTTTCCATCAGTGACAGTTCCAGAAGTATGTACAGGAGCAGTGCCACCACTGATACCATCAGAAGTTGCTTGATACTTATATCTGCCATAGTATACAAAGTCATTGGTGGAATAGGATCTATTGGTTTCCCACTCATCTACCAAAGGTTGAGGCCAAGCATAATCCAAGAGATTTACTTGGATGGTTCCAGCAGCACTAATGTAGTTCCAAGTTACAGCACCATCAGTTACAATACCGATCTCATGAGTTGGTGCAGTAGCACCAGAAGTAGCAGTATTAGTAGCAGCGTAGATCTTACCGTCGCTGTATACCTGATCATTGACGTTATATGCCTTACCTGACACCCATTCGTCCTGAGGACGAGAAACAGTAAAGTCAATCTCTTCAATCAGGTTTTCTTGACCAGTAGAGTTTCTGAATCTATCAGTATTGTTAAAGTTACCAAAGATCTTACCAATCTTATACTCAGTACCATAACCTGGGTTGTTGATAGGACCAACAGGAGTCTCTACAATCGTACCAAACGCTTGGGTGACACCCTGAGCGTTAAATTGCTGAATAACAGTACCCTTATCAAACTTAACGTCTTGGTTGAAGGTAAACTTCTTAACGTTATCCATCTTAGAGTATGCTGCATCTCTAAGGTAGTATTTTGCAATTACATTAGGAGAAATAAGCAGTCTCTTTCCGAGAGGTGAGGGTACAGTAGAAGTCTTAGAAGTGTAAGTCGTAATAGACTCACCGAAAGTGTATGTACCGTAATTGAGAGTAGAGGTTACATCAGAGTAATCAAGAATTTGCAGACCAGAAGAACCTTCGTTCCAAACTGTGATAACAGGATTGTTCAGGGTATTAACATTGAGGTTAGTTGCCTCACTGAATACAATACCTTGATTATTAGCAATCTGATAATCACCACGCTTGCTATGGAGACGATCAAACTTGATCATATCCATACCAGAGTTCTCAGTATCAATTCTGTAACGCTCAGTGGGAACAGTCAGAGAGGAACCAGTATATACAGCACGCGGTTCTACGATGATGTCATCAACCCAACCAATAAAGGAGGTGTTGGTGGCACCAGAAGTAGCATTAGAAAGAACTGCAAGGTCATCCATTGCAACATCTTCTGTTCTGGTGGCAGTACAAACTTGTACACCATCGAAGTATGCAGAATATACAAAGGAACCAAGAGTAGGTTCTTCCTTGACCAGAACAATGTGATGCCATCCCTCAGATGACATTGTGGTGAAGTAGGTAGAACCCACAGATACCACGGTAGCACCACCACCACCCTGAGGAGTGATATCGAGGATGACTTTACCGAAGTTAGGGTCACCAACAGTACCATTGATAGAGTAGATAACCTTATCGCCATTATCGGCAATACAGGTGATCATTTCCATCTTAGGATTATTGCTAGCATGGCTGCCAATCATCTTGACCCACATGCCGACAGTCCAGTCGTCATTGTTATCAAAGTCAGTCCAATCCAAACGACCTGCTGCTTGCAGTTTTAGTGAAGCAGAACCAAACTTATAGATGGTATCATCTCTGAGGATGTTAGCACCACCAGTTACAGTGACAGCACTCTTCTTCTGCTTGGTAGCATCGAAGTAAGTATCAGCACTATCGTTGAAACGATATACAGCAGTAGGAACAGATCTTTGAACGTTGACTGGAACAATAATGTCACCAGAGTTATCAACAGTGTGATTGAAAGCAGTAAATCCGAGACCGTAATCAGTGTCACTATTAACAGAATCCCAAGCACCACGAATGATGTTGGACTTGTAAAGTAGAGTTCCATTGTACTTAAAGTTGGAAGCAACTACTTGTTGATCATTATCTTCGTACTTGATATGGGTAAGAACATTGACATTACCGAATTCATCAAGACTGATACCAGCATGATTGATAGATTCAAATGTAACACTAGGAGCAATAATCTTAGAGAAGTACCACTCAGGAGCACTGAGAGTAAGTCTGATTTGATCCATCGCAATCTTGAAGAATGCAACACCATAGTGCTTGGTGCCATTCCACATATCACATACAAAGAACAAATCGTTGTAGGAATCCAGAACAAACTGAGGTCTTTGTACCTGACCACCAGAGACTGCCAACTTCTTGACATAACTCATTTCGATGTTGGCACCGTCATAAACCATCTCACCAAACATGAGATCGTTATTGTCTAAATCAATACCAGCAAAGACGATTTTATTGTTACCAATGTAATACAACTGGTGCATTTGCTCACCTTCGCTGTCAGAAGCGAACTTACGCTTCTCTACAACGTCACCTTGGTTATTGAGCTGCATAACCCAGATATCATCAGGATCTGGGGAGTTGGTGTCCGTCCAACCACAAATATAAAGTCTCTGCTCGTCATCGAGGTAAATATCACCTGCATAGTCGCGACGAGTCGCACCAGAGACACCAGCAATCTCTTTCTGGAATCTGATGATACCTTCGGGATTATTTGCGTTATCAAGACCAGATTCGTACTTAACAAGCAGGATATCGGGATTATATCCAGCAGTGCTCTGAGATTCGGTTTCACCGAGCACATAGATCAAATGATTGTCCTCAGAAGTCTCGTCGAGGTAAATCTTCTTAAAACGTGCTTTTTTGATGCTAGAAGACGGCAGAATACTTCTATCCCAAATAAGTCCACCCAGATCGGAGAATTTAGCGAGGAAAGCAGAAGTATCGCCATTTGTTTGAGTCAGTTCGCCACAAACGTAAGTAGTACGGTCGGAAGCGGTCTGAATGTCGAAAATTTCAAATGTAGAGGCATTAGCACCACTTTCGACATATTGGTTGACCCAATAGTAAGTTTTCTTAAATTGTTGAGGGTGAGAGACTCTGATTTGAGGAACATCCTCAATATCGTAGTCAAAACCAGAATTGATGATATCAACACGGTCAATCTTACCAGTGGTGGTATCCAGGATAATATCAAGTTCAACGTCCTGTCCAGAGTCAGTAATGATCTCATAAGTGGGAGGAATTGCCTCATTGTAACCAACACCGATCTGATCAACACTAATTGACTCAATACCAGTCACAACGGACATGTAGAATCGCTTATTAGTGTTATCAGTGATAACTTTCGACGAAACAATAATTTCGTCTTGTGCAATCAGTTCGTGATCGTTAGCAGTGGTAATTTTACCGTATGGTTCATCATCAATGATCTCTTTACGATATCCAGAGATACTTTGACCAGTAACAGACTCAATTTGAGCAGAAGCACCAAATCCATCAGTTCCAGTGTTATCAAAGAACAAAGTATCGTTAACCTGGTAAGAAACACCAGGGTTCTCGATAACGAATCCGTCAATTTGTGCAGACTCGAATTTAGTAGTATTTTCGACCTCAATATCCACTCTGGACTCGGTAGAGACCGTTGGGAAGTAATCATAGATCTGCAATGCCGCTTCTTCGGTCATTGCTTGCAGAGTTGCAATTTCAACGGGACTGATGATGCCATCACCGTCCATATCTTCAATTTCAAAGATAATTACGTCACCTTCACGCTCAGTAACGAGTTCATCAGATCTTTGGTTAGGTTGACGATCAATATCGATGTCAACATTAGCATAGGGGTCTCTGAAACGAGAAACATCAAGAGGAATGTTTTCTTGGGTTGCAGATTGACTCAGGTTCCAAGTATCAACAACAGAGTTGAACTGAGGACCAACAATATAAGGGAATACAGGAAGACCAGCGTCAGATTCGTCAATAGTTACAAAATAAGCGTAAGTACCAGCAGGATAGTCAGGAGTCTTACAGAAACGACCGTTATAGGGGTCTAGGTCGCCTCTCTGGAAGTCATATTCGTAATCATTGATGAAAGTACCAGCAGGATAGGTTGCAAGCAGCGGACCATCCGTTCTGGCAGGAGTTGGGTTGGTATCAATGTTATATACAACCTCATCCTTCAATTTGTAAGAAGAACGCATTCTTCTAAGACCACTGTTCTGATCAGTCGGGTCAATATAACCGTAAGGACCGTAAATCGGGTTACCATCAAACGCCCAACCAATAATTGGAGAGTGTGCTTCGTTCTGACCAATCTCACGGAAGTTCTGAGTCTGAGGGTCAAGAACTACGTTGTCACCAACCACATAACGGAGTTCTTTCGGGTCAGAGACGTGTGCATATTCACCACCATACTGGTTATTGAAACCAGTGAATACATAACCACGAGCAATGTCATATTTGGAGTTAAGTTCATATTCAAGGTTTTTATTCCACTTGAATACAGTTGCTTCAAAGGTTGCAAGTTGACCAACTGCCTCTAAACGTACAGTTGTTTGACCTTGTGTATATCCAACACCTTTGTTAGTGATTTGGACAGAAATAACCTTACCTTTGTCCTCACCAAGGGTTCCAATGACAGCAGTTGCCTGAGCACCGAATCCATCACCGTTAATGTATACGGTAGGAGCAGTGGTATAGTTTTCACCAGAGTTAATGATAGCGATCGACACAATACGACCGTTAATCACAATAGGTTGTGCCAGAGCACCTTCACCAGAGTTCAGTTTGATCTCGGGAGTAGAAGTATATCCAGATCCAGCAGAAGTCAGTGAAACGCCAGAAATAGGACCACGAACTTGTGCAGTAGCAAGAGCACCAGCACCGCCACCACCAGTAATAGAGATAGTGGGTTGAGAAGTATAACCAGTACCAGCATTCTCTACCAGAATACGAGTTACACGACCATTAGTCACAACTGCCTGAGCAGTTGCACCAGAACCACCGCCACCAACGATAGAGATCAGAGGTTGAGCAGTATACCCAGAACCCTGATTGGTAACATCGATAGAGAACAGTGAACCATTAACAGTAACGCTAGCAGCAGCACCAGTACCACCGCCACCAGAAATTTGAAGTGCAGGCTTGTTACCAGCATCATAATCGATACCATTGTTGGTAATAGTGATTGCAGTCAAAGGACCAAAGGTCACATAGTCCTTAGACTTGTAAGACCAAGCAGCAACACCGTTTACCCAAGAACCAACGGGGTTATTAGGTTGAATAGTAGTTCTAGTAGAAACCGTAGATACAGTTCTAGGGAATCTAAGCAGTTTACGCTGGTTACCAGGAATTAGAGCAGAACCTTGGAAAGGACCGATCTTATAGTTGGGCAGACCAGATGCAGCAACGTAAACGTAGTTATTATTGAAGAAAGTATTCTGAATGTTTGAAGTGAACAGAGATACTACTTCGTTAATAGAGTTAATAGTAGACTTACCTCTATTCAAGTCAACAGACAAGAGAATGTTACCCTGAGGAGTGATCTGAGTTGGTACAGGGATAGCATAAGTGAAAGTAAAGTCGTCAAGACGAGAAGTTACTTCATAAGTTCCGTTATAGACAGCAGGGTTTGCACCATAAATGGTAACCTTGTCTTCTACAAGCAATCCGTGCGGGTTATCACAAACGACGGTAGCAGTTTGGTTATTCGATCCCCCAGGAGTAATGCTTGTAACCTTGATGAGTTTCTTAACGTTATACAACCAGGATTGAAGGCGTTCATCAGTGTCAGTGCCACCCAAAGCAGCCACATTAAGCTTATCGCCTGGTAGATAGTAAGAACCAGTGTCTTCAAGAACGGTAGTACCTGCTTCTGCAATACCGAGAACACGAAGTTTGACTTCATTGCTCTGTCCTTTGTTAACCCAGACAAAAATATCCGATTGAATCGTCGTACCAGGGTCCCAGTCCTCAACTACACCGTTTTTAGAACGAGTACACTCGATAAACTGGTTCAGTGACTTTTCTTTGTACTGAACAACCTCTGAATCATCAATAATGATCGTACCGTTCTTCTCTGGCCACCCAATAGTTGAGTCAACGGTAATTATGTTACCATCAGTGGACAAAGGTTCAACAAGAGTCGTTTTATAAGGAATCTTGAAGGTTCCACTCAGAGTTTCCTCTGAAATTGCCAATTCGTAAATTACGTCAGTACCCTCAATGATCGAAATCACGTTTTCGATCAAAACAGAGGCATCTTTGATATTTTGGTCAACAGGATCCTCAATTTGGATCAACTGTGCGTTCGGTAGATCAGCAGGGTCACCAGAAATCAGTTGAGCACGAAGAATCGTGTCAACAACCCAGGATGCTGCCGAAGGAGTGACCAGTTCGTCTCTTGGATAGTAAACATCAACTTCCTCACCGAACAAAATCTTGAATAGGTACTGTGCAGCAGTTTTCGTACCCTTCGAGATGTAGAAATCCTTGATCGTCTTGATAACTTGCACAGGATTGACCCGTGCATAGTCAATGTTGATCGTAGGCATGTATTGATCACGGAATTTATCAAATACACGTCTAATAATCTGAGCGTCCAGGTTATGAACAACAGATCCAACAGTATGATTGGTTTGTGCAAGTTGATCTTCCTTAGCGTAGACCTGATTGCCAAAATTATCAAATTGGACAACATCAGATACACCACGAGCACAACCACGCAGTGAAGAAGGTTCATAATTTTCACCAGAAGACCTAATAAGGCAACCAGTTACCTCACCAAATCCAACATCACATGATGCTTGTGCAGCAAGTGGTTCAGCGATGTAAACCTTAGGAGGATTCTCAGTAGAATACCCTTCACCGAAGTTGGTGATGTTAATATCAGTAATTTCACCGTTAAAGATGGTTGCTGCTGCCATTGCACCAGTACCACCAATAGATTCACCCAGAGGACCCTTACGATCGTCTACAATGTATACAGAAGGAGCATCGGTATAACCAGAACCACCTGTCAGCAGGTTGATATTGGTAACACTACCGTTTGCAACAGTAACATCAAGAACCTGAGCACCAACGGGTTGTACAACTCTTGCTCTTGGTGCTGTCTGGTAACCACGACCTCTATTAGTGATAGTTACAGACACAACTTGTCCGTCAGGAGACACAGAGCAAGTTGCTTCGGCGTCAATACCGTCTTCGGGAGCAGGATCAATGTAGATAGTAGGAGGATTACTATAACCAAGACCAAACTTAGTTACAGTGATAGATCCATCAACCAGACGACCCTCAGAATCGATTGTAGGGTCAGTACACTCAGCACCACCAGGGTTGATAAAGGTAATTGCAGGAATAAAGTCGTAACCAGAACCAGAGTTGGTGATCTCGATACCAGAGACTTGTCCTGTTGTATCATCAACAGTAATTTCAGCAGCAGCACGAGAACCATTGATCAGATCGCTAGGTTCAGTGATACGAACAACAGGAGGGTTGTATGAAGTGTAACCCTGACCACCATTGATCAGTTTAACGTTCTTAATACCGTTGACCAGAGACCTTGCAGCAGCACCAGTTCCCTTTCCAGTAGAAGAGAAGATGGATACCTTGGGTGCAAAGTTCAGTCTATAACCACTACCACCATTCTTGATAGTAATTGCGGCAATTTCACCATTAGAACCAACACGGGTCACTGCCTCAGCGCCAGTTCCAACCGAAGGAGACACATATTCGATCGAACGGATATGGAATGTGTCTTGTCCAGAGATGTTAACAAAGAACTTGATTCTAGTGTTGTTATCAGTCAACACATAATCATCGAATGGGCGTTGCAGCACACCATTACGGTTGATAATCAGACCAATCTCAGCAATCGGAGCATAGGGGAGATTATCATATTGAACCACCATCGAATCTCCACCAATGAGACTCTCGACAGGAGGGTAAACCAGTTCTTTAATTACAGAATCAGCAAAACCGATGTAGTAAAGAATCTGAGTCAGTTCTACTTGATCATTACCAGTTCTAGCACGGGGTGCAGTGGTAAATACAATCTGAGAACCAGTAATAGTGTAATCAACACCAGGGATCAACAGATCACCATATACAGTAACTGCAAGGTGTGCTGCTGAGACAGGTGAGACAGGGGTGCCTAGGAATTTGAGATCGAAGGTAGTTCTAGTACCATCAAACTCAGTCCAAGGAGATTCTAGTGCTTGTCTCTTCTTATTAAATTCTTGTAGAGAGATACCTGGGGTCAGGATTACGTCAGGACCACGAACAGTCTGAGCATAATAGATAACCTCATTATCAATCATTACAGATCCATCCTGAGGGATGAATCCATCAATCTGTTCTACTTCAATCGTGCTAACATTGGCATCAACATCCTTGATCACCGTCGTGCTAGAAGTCAGCAGTTTGGGATCGTAGGCATCAAGATCAAGATACCTAAGCAAATTGTTCAGGATGTTATAGGAACGTCCTGTTTTCTCTTGTGACTTGTAATATTCAAAGAGAAATTGTACGAACTGCTGATCTTCTTCCCGAATAAATTCAGGGAGTTGGTCAGCAACTCTGTCCGAGATGTTAATTCTGTCTGCAAACATTTATCTTAGAAACAGGAGTCGATGTCGGGATACTCGAAAGCATCAATCGGGTAGTTAATCGTATTTATGTTGCCCCCACCATAGTTCCAACCAGCAAAGTTGAAGGGGTCAAAGTTAGGAATGTCACTGGGGTTAGTGACAAAATCAATCGGGTAAACTTCGGGGTTGAAGATGGTTGGGTCAACACCTGGCGGGATGGTAAGACCGTTACCATCGGGGAGAACCACAACGGGAACTCTCGTGTTGCCATCAGGGGTATCAGCAATATTTAGGGGTCCGACACAGACCTTTCCTGTATCATAATCTACCGTTCCGACAGACTGATTCAAGACAACTTCTTTTTCATTTCTATTAGTTACCATGATCAATCCGCCATTACCATCGTCTCTGATGTTAACGGGGACAAGTGTTGAAGTCGTGATTTCTTCTGAACTGAAAATTGCATCTTCCAGAGCAGATGAAAAACCTGCCTGCTCGCCAGCAGTTTGTACCAACGAACCTGCCGCTTCACCAGCAGCAATCTGGTCTGCTACATCTTCGGTATAACCAGTTGCATAGAACGAACCAGTTTTAACGGAAGAAAACTTAGGATTACAGTTGCCACCGTCGCCATTGCCACCGTCGCCGCCAGTTCCATCACCATCTCCATTGCCACCAGGTCCACCGTAGTCGCCTGGGTCAACAATAGGATTATTAAAGTCAAGACACTGAGTAAAGATATTACCAAACGTGAATTGGTCAAGGTTTTGACCAATAGTCATCTGACTGGTAGTACCAGCAATAGCATTATCAGAAGAGTCAATCACAGCATTGAATTTAGACATTTCAAGACGACCACCGAAGCGATTATCTCTATTCTGTGAGTTAAACTTGTCAATAGATTTAAGAATCTCAGATGCCAACTCGTTTGCAGATCTGGATGTCTTGTTTCCGTCGTAGGAAGGGTAAACCTTTGGAGACAGATAGTAAATTCTTGGGTCAACAACGATCGGTTGGATCGATGCCATGGAGTAGTCAAGCAGTTGGTTCTGAATACGCTTCTTAGTCGTAGTGTTGAGGTTCACACCAGACTTAGAACGAACTGCGATGAATACCTTGCCATATTCAGGAGGTGATAGTTTCTCACCACCATAAGCAGTAACTGCTGCTGCCTGAGGGAAGATATCCTTTACAATGTGAGCATAGTCGTTTTCTGTAACTGCTCTGTTTTGGGTCGAGAACGCCCTTGGAGCACGAAACTTGACTGATAGGGCAGATTCCCTGTCTTCGCCTGCCTGAGACCCGTCTATGGTCGCCAGAGACATCGATGAGGGCAGAATAGGACGACCAGTGTTGTCAATAGCACGTCCAATGAAATTAAACTTGGTTGCGCCGTTAGCAGTAGGTCCGTCAGTGGCAATATAGGTCAGTACAATAAATTCATTATCAATCAACTTACGTCCAAGAACACCATCACCGAAAACAACCTTATATCTAATGTCTTCGGTCTCTTCTAAGAAATAAACACGAGAAGTAGAGTCAAGTGCAGTAACGTTTCTAGAAAGAGAGTATTCGTCAATCTCAGCAGACTGTTCATTTGGTTTTACTGCTACAACTAGCAGTTCAGTATCAACACCGTCAGCAGGAATCACATATTCTTGCTTCTTAGTATCATCAACGGTGTAATTAAAGGTGAGTAGGTTGCCCTGATAGATCACCAGTTTCTCAAAACTTGCAATACCAGTATTCTGGTCCACCGCTACCTGGGTGTCCTTCATAATGGCATAGGTATATGCTTCACCGTCCACCTGAGAGATGAATACATCACCTGCTTTGATAGTAACTGAGTCAGGGTAGGCAGAACCACCAGGAAGCAGTTGAGTCTGTGCAGAGACGCGCACACACGCCTTAGACGCCTTAATAGAACGAGGCGTATAGTTGATCTGTTTGGCAATGCGAACAATGTTGTCTCTAACAGTCGCACTTTCCAGGAATGCTTCATTCATTGACATGTTTGCCAAGAACGCAGCGTAGTGCGTATTGTAAGCAAGGATGTCGATCAGGTAAGAGGCAGTCGATCCCTCAAAATCATAATCCGTAAATTCAGGACGAGTCCTGAGATAGGATTTGATCGATTCCTTAATCTCAAAAAAGTCAAGAGACGTTAGTTCTGAGGGTGTTGCTGGCATCTTACGTTCTCTCTAAGAGGAATTCAACAGTTTGAGTTTGCGGTTGACCAACGATTGCATATTCAATCGCTACGTCAATACTGTAATCATCGTCAGAGAGATTCACGTCAATGTTTTCGACCTCAACACGAGGTTCTAAACGTTGTATAGTATTACTTATTTCATCTCGCAGATCTTCTGCTGAGAAAACGTCAAAGGGTTCAAATAACAACCCTTTGACTCTTGAACCAATATCAGGTTGATAGGGGCGTTCACCAAAAGCGGTCAGTATCAGGTTTCTGATCGATTGCTTGATAGCATTTTCATTTTTCACCGTCGAGAAATCTTCGGTATTAGGGTTTGCTTCAAATGAAACCGCTAAGTCCTTAAAACCTCGGGAGAAAAACTTTTCTGATCGAAACCTGTACGACGGCATTGACTTATTTAGTCGTTATCAGGATTATTTAGCAACTCAACGGGAGGGTTGTATTTTAGAAACTCCCAAAATGTCATTTTCATCTCTTTTTGGGTCATGCCGCAATGTTTAGCGGCATTAGGGAGATTCATTGAAGCATGGAAGAGTGCTTCGTTCGCTTGTTGGACAAGTTCGGGTGTAGTTTTAACGGCCTTGTCCACGATAACGTTTTTTCGCTTGGTTTGATGATGTCGCGGCATACTTGGTGTGCTGTCCTCGCCCTTGGCGCGTCTTTTTAGGTTTTGATTCGATGTGACTGCTGTTCAGTCCAGTTTTTGCTCGGGTTGCCATGTCTTAATTAAAACGACTCTATGATGATAGCACAGTTGGACTGCCATATGCAACCACTGAGGAACATGGATAGGACCAGAAGCGGAATCCAATACCCAGTGGGTCTAGAACACGACCAATAGGCAGTTTAGTTACAAATACAGTCAAACTGGTTGCCATGAGGAATCTGATATGACCTGTGCCTGCCATATCTTCAATAGTGAGAGCACTACAATAGATAGGAGTGAAAATAGGACACAACGCTTTACCACATGGGCACATATAGATGACGATATTAGTACAAGGTGAGATGTGTTGAACAAAAACATCACCTAATGTCATCGTAGGTAACCCATTAGTCAGCACAAGTGCTTTAAGGGGGTTCAGGGCGGTGTAGGGGATCAATGGTTGAGGTGGCCACCAGCATGTCCACTCTTTGATCTTAATTGAATATGGTACAGGTGGAGTACCACACGCCTGAACAGAGTGAACTGTACCAGGAATGCAGATACCATGCCCTGAGCAGGGCAAACCTGTGATTGGTGCTACTGGTAGTAAGAGTCCGTATGCCATTATTCAGGGAACATGTTATTAGTGTCGGTCGAGAAGTTAGAAATTGCACTATCTGAGAGTTCTGACTCGAAATCAAATTCAGGGTCATACTCAAATGTGAGTTCACCGTCAAATTCTAGATCATTGACATCCTTGAATGCCTGTTTCTGTTTTTCGACCAGTGATCTATCTCCTGGGTCATGAGAAGACAAGTGTACTTTTCTTTGTTTGATTGGTGGGTTGGGATTGATAGCATCAACCAGGTCACCAAAGGCACCACCGTCGCATTCTTGGAAGAATGGGTTACCCATTCCTTTGACTGCTTGACCGAATGCAATAGATGCACCAGTTGACCAGTTCTTGATATTCATCGTACCGCTGTAAGGTCCCATCCTCATACCCAACTGAGTAATAAGTTGTGGGTCAACAGCAATACTAACATCATTACAGTATTCTAAGCAAGATTGATTGTTACCTGAACCAGTCCAACCACCACCATAGGTGTTTAGGAAGGAATATGTGCAAGTAGAGAAACCACAGTTGTACCCATTGTACAAATTAGTTATATCCCAGAACCCACCCCCTGAACTTTTACCTTGTGATTGGTTGCTACCTGATCCTGAAACGTAATATGCATCGTATACATCAAGTACACCGTCACTATTGTTACCATGTCTAAGGTAAGTATCCCAACATTCGTGTGCAGGCACTCCACCACTTAGACGTTCTATCTCAATAACGTAGAAAGTTTGGTTTTGTGTAAGAGAACCATATGATGTACCTGGTGAATAGTCAGGATCTCCTTGCTGTCCACTGCCACCAACCGTAGTTGCGGGGACTGTCCACTGTACCTGCCTAGTATTGTAGTTAAGATTGTCTCCTAACCACAATCCTAACTGGGCTGCTTCGTTAAAATTCTGGTGATCCCAGTCAAAAGTGTTTTCATCAAGTCCAACGGGGACAAAAATGATGTCAGATCCGCCACTGGGGTCCCAATAGCAACGACCTTCGATGTCTTGACGACTACATTTCCACATTTTGCGCTTATCACCGCCATTCATGACGGGTCTGGGTCTAGTTAGAGCAGGTCTAGGCAGTCTTTGAAGGAAATTCATGAAGTCTGCGCCCTGTGGACCCGTAGTTTTGCCCTGAACAGCAAGGTTTACACTAAAATGTGCGTTATCAGACTTCGATCCACAGTATTTGTAGATAACCCAACCGAAATCACGACCAGTTTCCGAGTCAGTGAACGGACAAGGAAGGTCTTGGAGGCGAGTTACGTTGTAAAACCTCGGTTGAGGGATCATAACGCACGGATCTGAGTTGTTCCAACCGAAAACATTGCTCAGAGTCTTGGTTTTTGCGTCTGCTTTCTGTGCAACGTCTGCCATTTGGGGATATTGGTCCTCCATAACGGTCTTCATTGCCGCACTAGCACCAACCATACCCTCAGTTACTGATGGTGGGAAGAGTGCATCCTCCAAAATGTTCGGAATTTCGATGTCAATACAACCAGCAGGGACGTTAGAGCACAGTTTTGTCTTCTCAATCTCGTCTGTTCCTGAGAATCTGATGTATCCAGTAGGGTACGAGGCGGTAAAACCCTCCATCATGGTCTCAAAAGACCCCATGACACCCTCATCCATAACTTTCAACTTAGATTCCTTCGCACCAGACCTTCTTCTGATCTCACCTTTGAGACCATCGATGGGTTCTGACGGTTTATTTTCCGTTTCTTCGGTAGTGCTCTGTGCATCAAAGTTATCTTTGAAGCGTTTTTGCTGTTCTCTGGTGTTAGGACCACGGAATTTGTAGTCTTCTTTCTCAGTTTGAACGATCCAGACCCTAGGTTGACGGTTAGGATCGGTGTCATAACCCAATCCACGGTCCTTAATCAGGAGTTCATCGATCGCACCGTCTGGTGTGAGGGATACAATCTCGATTTTTGCCTGTCTGAACTTACCTTTCTTTCTATGTTCGGAGGAAATTGTTCTAATTTGCTCCTTCTCGACGAATACTGTCGCGATTTCCGACTCATCTTCGTCCACATCAGTACCAGAAATGGTAATATCACGGTTATCTGCCTCTGGAATCTTACTTTTCCGCTCTTTGAAGTCGGCTTCCATGTCTTTGCCGACTGCTTTTTGGTTTCTTTTGATCTGTTTGAAGTTCTGATTGAACTTTGTACCGTCAGGATTGTCTAATTTGTTGGTTGGAGAGCGCAAAGTAGTGCCTTCCCACCCATCTAACTGCTCTAATTGGTGTCTAGCATGATCATTTGCACCTTTTGCAGTCAACTGTGCGGGTTCTTCGACGACGATTGATGGATTTATGTACCCTCTTCCGCCGTTGATGATCTCAACACTCTGGATTTCACCGTTTTTATTGACAACACACTCAACTTTTGCCTCATCAATCGACTGTTGGTTGACCAATGCGGTCTTATCGATCTCTACTTTGTAGTATGTGATCTTTTTAGGGAACTCATACACACCAAAGAACCCTGCTCGGTCAGGAATTCCGTACCCAGCAAGCACATTTGCGGTTTTTCCAAACCTTCCAGGAGCAGTAATGGTCTGATTTGTGGTAAATGCGGCACCATTACCCTTCAACTCCATGTAACCGCAACGTAATTTGTTACCAAAGTACGCAACTTCGTTGACTTCCCACCCATTGATGGTGTCTCCTGCTTGGAAACTGTCACCTTCACGGGTTGTATAGCGGAATAGAATACGTTTTGTGTCAGTATCTACGTTCTTAAACGATTCATAGATGCCAGCTCCGCTAGTGTCAGTGAGTTCTAGACGTGAATTGGTCGTTTTCCAACTATCTTCACGGACCTCATAGAAGTGAGAGTGGTATTCTTGGGTAATTAAGTTCTCATCACAGACACAAGTGTTCCTTCCAGACCCGTCACTCAGTGATATTGACTTGTTTGGACAACAGTTGCGGTTAGAAATAGAATACTGGATGGAAAAGATCGGACCTTTCCATGGATATGAAGTATCGTAGATGTAATAACAGAACTGAGAATCAAATAGAGTATGGAATTCTAGGTACTTTGGCACTGCTGCCTTGACAGCACCGTTCTTACCATAGATCCATTCAAAGTATGCATCAGTATTAGTGTTAGGACACTTCTGAGGATTACCCCAACCGAAGTCTGGGTGGGCATGTACAGAAGGAGTACCGAAATATCTGTAACTTCTTCGTGTTACAGGGTCAGGATCTAGTGGTCCTGCATCAGCATCATACTGGTACTCATAGTTTTTATGAGTGTAGATACCTGATCCATCAGCATTCCAGTTATACCAACCTGCCCTTGTATTATAGTCAACAGGTGATCCATACCCCACAGGACCAATTAGACCCTGGTCACGAATTTGTTTCTTATTACCTGATCCTAGATCTTCTGTAAAGACCCATCCAACAATACCAACATAACTGTAATCCTGATCTCTGGGGTCCTTACAATCAGGTACACCAGACACACCAGTCTGTAAGTTTACTTCTCTTGTTGGGTCGGCGGTGTAGAAGTGGTCCCTCTTTGCGTTGCTAGTAGACCTGTAATACTCATACAGAGGCACAGCTGATTCACCAGCATCCGCGAAATCGTTTGCATTACTTTGACTTGTGTAAATGTATCCGACAATTCCTACCTGAACATATCCACTACCATAACTGCTCTGAGTGGATAGTACAGAGTCATTACGATCATTCTCATAGTGATGATACAGTGGTTGTGTCTTACTACCCTTATCACTACGGGATATGTAGAACACAGGTCTACCACTACGAGGTTCGTGGTTATATCCCTTAGAGACATTACCAGTCTCCCCTGGGAAGTCCTCAGGGAATCTTAATTCTTCTTTATTGATATATTTGTGGTCTCTATTACCTTCATCACCCGATCCACGATAGAAACGGAAGATAGGCATTCTCTCAGTGTCACACTCTCCTACACACTGTGCTTCTTGATCACCAATGTAGTATACCTTATCCTCACCAAAAATTGACGTACCAGGACCTTCGTCATTGAAGGTAATTTGATAGTTCGTTCCTGGTCCGCTATGGTGGGCGTGTGATTCATATTTGTTGTAAGACGGGCGTTCCCAAGTCTTTTCGTACTCACCCCCCGCATCGATGTTTGGGAAGGATCGCCCTGTCTCACTAATAAAAATACTCATTAAGGTTCTAGGACTTTGATGCGCTCTTCCAACATATTTAGACGCACATACAGGTCATCTAGAAGTTCCCGCATATTGAGGTAGTCGTCATACCCCTCTGGTTTGTATTTGATCATATCAGCGCCAGGAGGAGGGATTTTTGCAAGGACCCCTTCTACTGTTGCAATACGAGTCGCAAGATTCTCTAATCCCTTAGAGATCATCTTAATATGCTCAACGTACGACTCTTCAAATGTTTTCTCAGACATAATAAGATTAGACGCGGTTTTTACGGTTTTTCTGTACCCTCGGATTTTTTTAGAACGACAGACCCATCAGTCTCTTCGCTCCACTCTAATTCAGTCCCCTCATACCATCCGAGATCTTCCATAAGTTCGGCAGGCAGAGTAATAGACATATCTCCGAAGTCGTCTACCTCCACGGGTAGCGTAAATCTTTTGCTCATAGCACATATAGTGGCCAGTGTCAAAATTATATAGGAGCAGGATAATTTACAGCATGTGGAGAACGTAACACTAACTCTGTCATTCTATGATAGAAAGAGTGTACAGTCAAGTCTACAATCTTACTTGGATCTAACCATGCATGATGTAGCATATATCCATGTCCCAGGTAAATACCGCTATGATTGCATAATCTATCCTGTTTGCTCGAATAACCCCCTTCTAGGCGCTCTAAGTGCAGTCTCATGACCATCATGTCACCATACTGTAAGTCTGAGAAAGGTGGGGGTTCACTATCACATGTACCTGTATAGACATGAATGACTCCATCCTCTAATCGCTCTGCCTGATCCTCAATAAACGATGGATCAAACAACGCCCTCCGATGTAACTTGGGATAGTCTCTGAGTGTTAGATTAAACTTCTTCTGATAAAACTCCATGCAGATACCATAACAGTCACCTACCTTCATCTTATCCTTATACCACGGGCGACCTACCCATTCGCCCCAGACCTCATTCATGTCTGCGAGTGTAGGTCTATTATTCTCTGTGGGCGTCATGGGGGTCTCTCGTGAATACTATTCGTAGAGTCTCTACGAAACAATCCCAGATATATGCAAGCTCGACCCTGAGGGTGATCTTACTACCTGGGAAATTTTTTGATACTGGACTTTGCGAAATCATGAATAATATATCGACCGCTCTGGGATACTGTTATAGCTTAGAAAGACGGTACTTTTTAATATAACCGCCCACGGGGCTAACAAATAAGGGCGCACAATAACTGTCACATAAGGGGGACG
>Ga0213860_10000004_pt1 | contig 86746 bp, 127 predicted proteins | sample PICome_3_FD_160118 | JGI IMG/M metagenome (GOLD analysis project Ga0213860, IMG submission 160118) | Coastal seawater microbial communities near Pivers Island, North Carolina, United States - PICO550 | ecosystem: Environmental > Aquatic > Marine > Coastal | place: USA: North Carolina...
GTCCATAGAGGCATTACCACTAGAACCGCTTATTGCCCACATCTCATTACCTGATACGGTCATACGAATAAGATCAGAATTATCAGAGGTTTGTACATGTAGAGGTGCAGTTGGTGTATTAATACCGATACCTACTTTACCATCGTTTAATATTGTAACTTTTTGATTCCAAGAAATATTGTTACCAGCTGTATCAGACCCCGCTGTATAGAAACGAAATCCGCCACTAGATTGTGTAAACAAAGTAGCAAAATTAGTAGTTATATATTTCCAAGCACTATCAAAAGTAGCATTCGATGCAATGTTTGCTTGGTGAGTAGTCCAATTTAAAGTTGATGCACCCTTTAGTGTTAAATTACCATTATCACTTGACGCAGGAGGTGCGCCATCTAATGAAACATTTTCGTTAGTATCAATATGAATAGTTGTTGCATCAGCATTGTCATCAATACCTTTTGATGTAAAGGCACCACCAAAAGTTACATCTCCAGTAAATGTACCGCCTGTTGTTGGCATAACTCCTGAATATGCTACATCTTCGAATGCAAGAATATTTACTTCTGCACCTACTGTTGCTCCAGATGCAAGAACAACTGAAGTACCATTAGTTGCAGTATATTCAGATACACTTTCTAAAATTATACCGTTATATGTTACGATAATTGAGTTAGGATCATATGCTAATGTTGCACCATTTCCATCAGCTCCAGTAAATGTAGTTTGATTGGCCGTGGCAGTATATTTAAATACTGTCATCTTATTATTAACGGCTCTTGCTAAATCTCTTGCTCTAGTCATCCCTTATCCTAACTTGGCTTAGTAGGCCATACCACATCTGCTGTTGATGATGCAGTAGTAATATCTCTTAAAGCCTGTCTATAAGTTGCCCAAGGGTCTTTTATACTTGATGGTACATCAGCTCCTTGTGTCCAATCAGACTCAACAAGTAATCTGTTTCTATGCTTTCTCATTTGCGCCCAAGTTTCTAGTTCTTTGTTTTCGGTTATCATAGCATTAGTGATTACATCACTACCTATTATTTGCTGCACAGTTTTTCCAAAATCTTCATGATCTTCTGGCACTGGTACTTGCAATGATGGATCATAATCATATATGACACCATCAATAACTATGGGGTGAGAAGACCAAGTTGGACTGTATTCAAAAACGTCTGACATTTTTAATCCTTAAAATAATGCAAATGAATTTGCTCCACTCATATTATTCACATTAGTATAATATTCACTATGTGCAACATAAGCAGTAACATAAAATTGAGTATAAGCTGGTACATATATTTGAACATCTACATAATTAGCAACAGCATCTCCGGGCGAAGACGAACCTCCGCTATTATCTAAAGAAAGCCTACCAGAACTGCTATTGATGTTTCCAGTGTGTCCTAATGAATAATTTGGGTTATAGCTAGCGTCGTTTCTACCGTAACCTGTTAACCAAAATGTGTTATCTTCTGTAGTAACATAGTATGTTTGTCGAACATCAAAACGTACACTACCAGATCCCCAATAATGTCTTTTAAATCTCAAAACATCTTGAGTAGATGCACTTGATCCTGTACTAAACCTTTTTCGACATTGATACTCGTAAGTACCGCCTGTTAAATCATAAGCATTTACCGTCCAACCGTTTACGTTTTGATAGTATATATGATCTCTGTCACTTGTAATTCTAGATGCAATAACAGGCCCACTTCCTGGTCCTATACCAGCGTGTTTAGTATAAAAATCTAATCTACCAGGAGCACTACTACCACTATGAGCTCCGTCTGCTACGCCTTCAATTTTAGCATCTGCGGCAGCATTTGTATTACCACTAGCATATCCTTTAAATCCTATTGCACCCATTTTTTGGCCGCTTGTAGCCGTGCCAGTATCATATGTTGCTTGAAGTATACCCCCACCGTTGCCAACAATTGCAACTACTTTATCAACAGGAGCACCTGTTCCAATACCTACACCATTATCTGATACTCTCATACGTTCATCACTACCGGTTGCAAACCTTATGTCTTCTGCCCTAAAACCCATTGGCTTTAATGCACTTCCTGCTGTGTTTTGTGATTGAAAAGCTAAATTTCCACTACCTACTTCACCTATTTCATCGCTAATTGATAACATAGCGTCAGCACTATTTGTAAGTTTTAGATCCCCAACAACATCTAATGCAACCGCAGGAGTATCAGTACCAATACCAACATTATTTGTTGCTGCATCTACTTTTAGTGTATTAGTATCAACTGTTAAATTATTTGATAGAATAAGATTTCCATCAGAATCAGAATGTAATCTAGCTAAATCTCTTGTTAATGACATTTAAAACTCCGCATCTGCTTTCCACATCCACGCATCTCCGTTAGTGTTTAAGTGAGTTGCTGTACCTGCTGTCAAAGACTGCGTGGTAAGATAAAACTCACCACTATTTTCACTAAGTTGACTTATACCAATTGCTGTTAAAGTTCTAGAAGCATTAGTATTGTATATATTATAATTAGGTAAAGATTGAACAGTAATTGTAGGAGAAGTTCTCATTGGCTTCCACCATCTCATATTAGAGTATGCGTTTGTTGTTGTATATTGATTAAAACATATTCCATATGTTCTACCTGAACCCTGAGATGAACGCTGATAATAACGTTGACATTTTTCTAATGTGATATCATAATTTTCATGTTCGAATTCAGTCGCTGTATCTCCTAATTCTAACTGAACACCAGTGACCTGCCATGTCGCACCGTTAGTTCCAGCAAAGTTTACTTGGCTAGTGCCAGCCATTTTGAAACTTGCATCCCAAGCATTAAGAGTACTAGTTTGAAAATTTGTACCTGTTCCTAATGACCAACCTATATACATGCCAACGCCAGTTGTTTTATCCCAAGTTCCACCCTGATCTCCAGGAATTGTAACAGTTTTCTTTTCCCATGTATTAGCTGCAGATATTGTGTAAGTACTGACAAATGAGCGATTAGCCGCACTATTGAATATAAAAGTAGAAAACGTACCAGTCAGACTTGATTTTACATAAAATGAAAATGTTACCGTTTGAGCAAAACCCCAACCATAGTTTAAATGACTAATATTATAACCTTCAATAGGTTGTATAAATCTTTGATATTGAGTAGTACCTAAAGACGTATCTGTTCCAGTTACCGTTAGCTTAGCAGATCTATGGAAACCTTGAGGTGCGTCAGAAACGTGTTGACTAGTAAAAGTTGCGTCGCTATAGTCTTGTATCTTAAAACGGTCTACAACATAGTGGTCAGAAGGAGCAACCGTAACTTGAGCTTGTAAATGTCTTTGCGAAACTTGCATAGCACCATTGATAATCAGATTTCTATTACCAGCCGCTCCTGTAACAGGAGTAGCGAATCCACCAGCTGGTGGAAGATTATCTGCTAAATTTCGAGCGTTGCCCATTTTTAATTCCAGTTATTCTGCTGTTGCTATTGTAAGATTACCATCATTTACTTGTTTCATAATTTCATCATAATGTCTATTTCCAGCAACTAATGGTACATGAGATTCTTCACCATCAATAGTAGCTTTAATGCACACATTTTCATTAGAATCCATCAATGACCTCACGTATTGTGCTTCAGTTATATTCATTACTTTCTCCTAGTTTTTTATATATTTATATCCTAGCTAGGCTTAGTAGGATATTGAATGCTTTGTCTTGTCACACCATGCTTTTGTTCATAGCTCATTGAATCATATAACGTTTCATAAGATGCAGGAAAATCTCTTAGTTGTTGTCTATATGTAAGTAAAGATGCTTTACTATCGCTATCTATTGTAACATCTGGCAAGTGTATATAATCAGTATCAGATATAAGTTTATCTCTACCTTCTCGGCACCATGCCATGCAAACATCTTTCCATTGCTGATCTAATTCTTCTGCTGATAATGGATTTTGATCAGAGTCCATATTACCATCCTTGTGTACTTAATTTAGTAGCATATACTTTTGTAGTATGTGAACTACTACCGCCACTATGCCATAATTGTAATGCATGGGTATAATTATTACCACCAAATCTTTTAGTTCTCGCATATACGACATGAGCATTAGGTGCATGACCCATACTATTTAAATAAATATCACTCGCATCATTACTATTTGTGCTACCATTATACCATTGCATAATGCCTGACCATTGTTCTGAATAATAAGGAGATCCAGTTATTTGAATCGTAATTAGATATGGCCCAGTTTCTAATAAGTTACCAGTTGCTGCATATACGCTTTGAGCAGAGTTTGTCCAAGAAAAACTACCGTTGTATAGTTCTATTCCATGACCGCGCATACCATCTCGATATAAATGTACACTACCCGCCATTAGTATTCTCCATATTTTCTATTTTTTCTTTAAGTTCTTTTATTTCTTTAAGGGCATCTTGTAGCGCAGCTACAATGACCGGTGTAATTCTACCATAATCCATATTCATCATTTCATCATCATTTTCTGGTTTACTTACACTCTCAGGTATGATATCAATCATCTCTTGTGCTATGAATCCATCAACAGCTGGCAGGGCTGTATTTGATTTCCATTTATGATTAATAGGATTCATATTCATTATTTTATCAGTGGCATTTTCAATTGGTTTAATATCAGTCTTTAATCTTTCATCAGAAGTAGTACCATAAATAGTTCCACTGCCATCGGTTGCTACATGGCCTACCTGACCATTTGAGTTGTGTATATACCAGTGTAAACTATTAGAGCTTGTTGCTCTTGATGTATAGAGTGTTCCAGCATCGCTCATGTAAGCACCGCTATGTGAACCTGCATTTATGTTAGATGTACTAAAGCCACCACCATTCCAAACTGTGTTTCCAGAACCATCTATTACCATTCTAGTAGCCGCTGACCCAGAGTTGTTCCTAGTTTGAAAACCTAATCTATGTTCATTATTAGCACCAGTTCTTTGTCCGTATATAGTAACACCTTGATTACCGTTAGAACCTAAACTAATTCCAACACCTGTACTAAGAGTTGCACTATTATTTTTAAACGTATGATAAATGCCAAGATCTGCATCTTGATTAGTTGCCTCATTTCCACTTGCAGTAGAAATAGTTCCATTAACAGTTATGTTACCTGTTATAGATGTATCTCTAGCAGATATATCACCATCAGAATCAATTGTATAATTATCTGATGTTATTTGTCCGTTGCCTTTAAGTGTTAATGCCATTCTTCTTACCTAACCTAGTAAAAATGCTTGTAAATTTGTATGAGGATAACCACCGTAAATATCTGAATTTACTCGATATTCAATATAGTCACTTGCAGCCATATCAACTATATCAGCAGTTACTATAACGTGGTCAGTGTTTGAACCATTACCAAGATTAGCATAATCAGAATGATACTCCGCAATAGGATTTCCATTTTTTCTAGTTATGACATTTTGATTTGTAGCATTATCTATCCACTGATAAAACTTACCTAAAAAGATATATTTTCCTGCAACAGGAACAGTTATTCTTCCAGTTGAACTATTCCAAGTCATACCTCCAGTAGACGCTTGCAAACCAAAATGTGTCCATACCACGGGTGTTCCATGATTAGTTATCCTAGAAGGCTGATTACCATGCAATTCTATAAAAGGCTGATTAGGCATTGTTACACGACCATCACCGCTTATATTCATACGAGTTACATCTTGTGTAGCTAATTTTATATTTTTATTACCACGTTGAGTTATATAAGTATCCGTTGCATCTTCACCTATTACAACACCATTATCACCCAATGACGTGCCAGGAGCGGCAATAGATATGTAAGTTTGAGTTCCTGCTGATGCTTGAAAATCAGCTACATAACCAAAATTAGTTTGTGGATAGGCTTGTGTTATAGAGCTATTGCCGACTTGTAATCGGGTATCAGCCTTTAGTGTTCCGGTTGTCCTTGTACTACCATCACTATCCATCACCATATTATTAGTAGATGAATTTTCGTGCTTTATATTTTCTAATTTTAAAGTACTCATACAGCTATCTCCTGTAATGTAATAGTAGATAAACTATCTCCATTGAGAAGATTATAATTGTTTATCCCAATTGTCGCTGCGTCAGAGCTTCTCCAATAAAGAGTATATGTTGTCGCACTAGTTGTAGCCGGTGAATCTTCATGTTGATAAACATTACTGTGTATGCCATAATTTATTTCATCGTTAGCTGTATTATAACCAACGCTTGTGTCTAAAACAGCAATACTACTTGAACCTCTATATAGACTTAAAGGTATAAACTGCGCGCTATTGTTTTTAAACAAACCATTTACAATTAAAGTAATTAATATTTTACTATTAGAAAATTTAGGTGTTATACTAGCTGTTAAACCAGTTGCAGCAAATGAAGAAGAAGACATAGTAGTATACGTTCTATATTCAGCTCTTATCGTTTGAATGAAATGACCTGGAATATGCGTAGAATTACCTGTTACAGATAAATTACCAGTTGTTGATAGGTTACCTGTTACAGATAGATCACTACCTGTTGCGTTGGTTTCTAAATCAATGTATCCACTCGTATCGCCTTTTATTCTTATCTTAGACATTTATACTATTACCCATCTTGTTCCGGCTTGCAATGTTATTGTTTTGCCTGTATTTATAGTAACTGGCCCTGCTGCCATTGCGCTATTACCTGCTGAAAGCGTAAAATCTTCTGTTACAGTCTGACTATTAATATGAAATGGTTGTGAAGCTGTAATAGTTTTTGCTGTGATATTACCGGTAAATGTACCACCATTCGTAGCTGATACGGTATCTGCAACAGTAAGTGTATTATATGTTCGTATGAGAACTTCGTCGCCTGAATCAAATGGAACAGTAAAATTTATTTTATCTGCAGAAGGAATTGTATAATCAACAGTAGGTCGCATTGTAAGACCATTTATTGTAACTATAGTACCTAGAGCATTTACGTTTAGTATATTACCATTGTTATCACTATCTTGTATAACACTTGGTGTGCCTGTTATATTATATTTAAAATCTTGTTCAACCGCTTGACCGAATGCGACATTACCAGTATTAAATGCTGATACAACAATTGCATCACCTGAGTCAGCAGCTTCTGTAAGAGTGATTGTACTACCATTTGTTGCTGTATAATCTACGCCCGAAACTTGAATAACACCATTGATTTGTACAAGAATATTACCTGCTGTATAACTCAATATAGATGAGTTATTATCAGCACCTGTGAAAGCTGATTGTCCAGAATCTGCTGTGTAAATGAATGTATTAGATAATAGTGGGCCAACAGCAGAATCAACTATTCCAAGAATAGCTGCACTGTCGACACTAGATAAAGTCTCGATATTGACAGAAGCACTATCAATAGTAGCTTTTCTACCAAGTTGTCCTAGTTCTAATGCCTTAGTTGTTGCCATCTTTCTATCCTAATAAGTATCCGTAAAACTGTGTCCACATAGAGCTATCCCAGTACAAATAAGGTCCGGAGCTAAAAGTTATAGCGTCATTAGTAGCACATTCTATTATTATACATCCTTGAATTTGATGCCATGAAGAGTTAGGTTCGTCAGAATTATAATAAATTGCCATTCTACTACCATTTTTCATTATTTGAGCATAAGCAGAGCCAGCCTGACTGCTACCAACATCTCTTACATTCCCATGAATACCAAAAAACCATGTGCCTGAAGTTGGAACTGTATAAGTTCCGTTACTACTATTATAACCGTTTCCTACGTTATGTTGTACATTAGGTAAAACTACTGTTGTAGGACTAGAACTAGTTGCATATCCACTAGTAGATCCTGCTCTAAATGATGGCTGATTAAACTTTCTTATATAGCCATTTTCATTTATTCGCATTTGCTCTGTATATGATCCAGAAGCATTATCTGTATAAAACTCAAGTTGACCACCATGACTTGTATCTACTTGTTTAAATCTTAGACCAGCACCATAACTTTGATCAGATGCTGAATATGCCCATTTTATATCACTATAAGTCCCAGCAACATTATGACCGTTAGTAAGTAATATACCTTCGCCAGCAGCTACACTTTCATGAACATGAATTTTTTTAGCTGGAGTAGTTGTACCTATACCTACTCTATTATCAGTTTCATCGGCATGTAGAGTATTAGTATCTACTGTTAATTTATTTGCCGCTGATAAATCTTTTACTCTGGTTAAACTCATTGCGCTATCTCCATAACTGTCATACTTGTAGTAGCGCCCTGATATGACACAACCCAATTAGAACCAGTTGAACCCACATAACAATTCAAAGCTATAGCTTTAGTGCCGCTCCAAGCTGCTATTTTTCCTTCAATGGTAAGTGTATATCTATGGTCATTAAATGTTTCTGGATAACCAAAAGTACCATTTATGTTTCCTTGTTGAACACCATCTAAAAAAATTCGTGCGTTCATCCAAGTAGAAACGCCAGCACCAGTAGTCTTTCTTACATTAAAAAGACTAGAAGAAATATGAAGTAAACTATTGCTAAATTTTGGTGTAAAGTTTATTGTCAAAATGGTTGCACTTGCATTAGCAGATATAGTAGTAGCCGTGTTAGTTTCAGTTTGTGCATACTGAATAACATGACCAGGAACATGAACACCATTATTAAGTGTCTTTTCTCTAAGATTATCAACATACATAGTACTCATTGTGCTATCTCCATTAATATAAAATGGTTTTGAGTATTGTCGCCGTTAATATGGACACTATTACCATTACTAGATTTAAACTGCATTTTATATTCAGTAGCAGAAGTTGTACTAGGTTCATCGACATATACTATATGAACATTTTGATATCCATTAGCATTAGTATAATCTTGAGTTGATCCTTGATGATCACCTATTATAGTTCCCGCTCTATTGATAGCAAACATAGCAGAAGTATTAGATGATGCCTTATAAACTTCATACATATTTGCAATAACCATTATTTTACTAGAAGTTGATTTTGGAGTAATTGTCAAAGTCATATCTGTATCAACTAAAGAAGTTGATGTTGTGCTTCTACCGTTATCTGTTCTCATTGATAATACTTGAATAACATGACCCGGAATATGTACAGTATTAGCTGTTGTCTTTCCTACTAAATTATCTACTGTTAATATTGAAGCCATTATACCACCGTGAATGTTCCATTGACAACTATGCTAGCGTTGACAGTTATTGGTCCTGCAACCATAGCATTTTTATTTGCGTCTATTGTTAAATTTGCATCTATGCTGTTTGTATTTATACGCACAGGTGTACTTGTCAATCCTAGAGTAGGAGCAAGTTTTTCAGGTGATATAGAATTATCTGATACCGTAGCAACGGCGTGTGATTCACTAAGAACATTTATAAAATCTATAGTATCAGCTGAATCTAATGCTTCAGCAAATGTTATAGTAGATCCATTAACTGTATATGCTGAATTAGGATTTTGTACAACACCGTTAACGGAAACAATCATTGTCTCGGCTATAAGAGTAGTTTGATTAGCACCATTATATTGTAATGTATAAGAAGTAGAACCATCTGTAAAAATAGTATCTAATTTATATGCCTTTGCGAATTGTGGTGAATTACCTAAAGTGCTCATTGTGCTATCTCCATTAATGTAATTGTACATCCACCTGTATTATAAAAATTATAATTACCAGCCCAGGCTGAAGTAGTACCTCTATTAATATAGTAAGTTGTAGTTTCACCGCCTTGAAAACCTAATATATATGTTGTCGCGTTAGTTGTGGCAGGACTATCTAAATAATGAAATGATAATGTAGCCACATTTTCATTGCCGGTTGTTGATGCAGTACCCGTACCACCACTTGCATGAGTGTTCCCAGAACGACCAGCATCGTTACCACCAATCCATGAACTGCCTCGTTTTAAATGCCAAGAATATTCATTCGCTGTGCCAAGGCCTGAAGCTGTACCATTACAATGTACAAGTATTTTACTACTAGAAAATTTAGGTGTGATAGTAGCTTGCGCTGTAGTCATAGGTGCAAATGAACTATTATTAAAAGCTGCTGTACTAGACGTATGATACTCTCCGAATGCAACCTGAAGAACACTTCCGGCAGGCATTTCTGTACTTGTTAGTGCAGCTTGCATATTATTTGGTATTTTACTTAATGGCATTTTCTATAACTCCGCATCAAACGCTAACCAAGCGCTATATGTTCCATTGTATCCAAACATTCTTGTTCCATTGCCAGAATTATTACTTCCTGCTTGTATGGAAAGCATAGGATTCTTTGTATCATTATATCCGATACCAAGCGATGTAACAGCGTTAGTATTACTATGCTGTAATGTAATTCTAAAATCCCCAACTGCAGAATATGTAACTGTAGGACTAGTTCTCATTCTAGTTGGAAGATCTATTATAACATACCAAGCTGAGTTTGTAGCAAAGGCAGGCGCTACTCCACAATAATCTGCCAATGTATTAACATCAGTTTTACCTATTCTATAATAGTAATAATAACATCTTTGCAATTCTTCTTCATATGATCTATGCTCAAACGCTGTTGCTATTTCTCCTCTTTCAAATTGAGGTAAAGCACATTCAAGGTATTCGCCAGTAGAAAAGTCACCAGATCCACCACTCGCAAATCCTGGTTGTATTTGCATTGGAGAATTTACATTAAGAGAAGGCCCTGCAGTAAATGTATGAGTCATATAATGCCATTGCCCATCAGCTGGTACTGATTCACCTGATAAGAAACAAGAAGTAGAATCACAAAATCTTAATTGCTGTCCTGATTTATTTGTTCTAATCCATGCAGACATAGTAAACTTTTGATTTTCATATTCAGTCTTTGTTTGAACTTTTTGGTATGGATGTAAAAAACCAGCAGTACCACCAGCTACTGTTTTTAGACTCTTACATTTCACACCATTAGGAAGCGTTACATCATTAATGCTAATAGTAGCAGTTGCACCATTAGCATAACTAAGCCACCCATCTCTAATAAATGTTGCTGAAGACGCAGATGACGTAACAGTTGTTAGACCACGCTGATTTACTTCAAATGATGCGTTTCGTAACATATTTCTGTTACCAAACATAACACCACCTATTTTTGCCTCTGTTATAGCTTTAGCCGCAATTTTAGGAGTAGTTACAGCATCGCCTTGTAACATTGCTGTAGTAACACTAGTATCTGCCGGTACTGCTTTTGTAAATGATCGACTCTGATAAATTACGTAAAAACTATCTGTATTGGCAATAGCCCCAGACATGACAATATTTTGACCAGAAAGCGTATATGCAGTAGTAGGTTCTTGTCGTACATTATTGACAAAAACTTCTAAATCATTTACATTTGTTACCGCATGATCGAGTGCATAGCTAGTACCACCATTTCCGGTAATAGTTTGCTTTTCAATCGATTGAAAACCTGCTGGTGGTTTATTGCCAAGCGTTCCCATTTTATGTTTGCTCCACTATAGACATAATAACATCTACAGAAGTTGCTGCAGTGCTTTTTGCTTTTACTATATCTCCGGGTTCTAGTATTACTTTTTGCTCTCCACCCATGGGTACAAGCGTACCACCCGGAGCAATTGTACCATTCTTAATGATATGATAATCATTGCTCGAAGATGTAATGTAGATATCTAAATTTACATTAGCGTTCGATAAAACATTTGCGGCAGTCATTCCAATAATGATTGTCTTTGTAGCTGCTGGACACGTGTATAGTGTAACAGCGGAAGTCCCTACGTTTTGTGCAAGTTCGTTTTTAAGTGTATTGGGCATTTTTAACCCCCAAAGATAAGTGCGTTGAGAAGACTTTCATCTCCAATTTTTACTTCCAGACCTGCTTCTTCCGAATCCCTCAAATTGTCTATATGTTGTTCAGCATGGGTATGGAAGTTAGTTCCTCTAATTTGCGTAAGTGGCATTTCTAAGCTCCAATTGTTATTCTTTGTGTTTTTATAGTTGTGTTATTTAGACTCGGTGTTACAAGTAATCTTACATTTCCTGAATTTATATCAGCATCAAATTCACCAAGTGAGGAATCTGATGTTACATGATTATATTGTGTCATGAAAACAGTTGTGCCATTATGAGTTAACAGTACTTCTGTTGCATGATATTTATTATCTGAATCGATTGCAAGCTCGATAAGATATTTAGATGTTCTATGAGTTGTTGCGCTATATGTATCTGCTACATATTGAGTGGATGCTGTACCAATACTCGCTGATCCTGGAGTTAATCCTACGTCAACTAGAGATGCTTTACTAAATGATGATATAACAATCGTATCGTTTGAGTCGGCATTGTAATCTGCTAGTACTGTTACCGATGTACCATTTGTTGCCGTAAAGTCAAGTCCAGGAGTTAATCTAGAACCGTTAAAGAATACTTCTAGTTTATCGACATCATAAGAAAGTACATCTCCATTTATATCAGAACCTGAAAATACCAGAGATTCAGGATTTGGCTGATAGATATAATCTTTATGATCTCTTAATTCTACATTAGTAGATCGTACTACTCTTGTTTCAATAACGTCACCATTTTCAGGTGCGGCAGATAAAGTAAGAACTGAACCAGCTACTGAATATGCATCAACATGCTGTGATACACCATTTATCGTTACAAATACATTCTGATCTGCTGTAGGTTCACTAGATAAAGTAAAGGCAGTTGTTGAACTATCACCATTAAAAGTATTTACTACAACATCAGTGTTTACATTGGAGCTACCACCTCCGCCTCCGCCACCAGAAATTGTAATAGTCTTAGTTCCACCAGTACCGCTTGCCGTTACACCCGAACCAACAAAGTTAAGCGTTGTTGCAGCCGTTGAGAGTGAGCTGCCTTCGTCTTGAACTGTAATAGCTGAACCGCCACCACCAGCTCCTTCACGAGCTTGAACATATGCTGAGTCTACGGTGTTTTGTATAAGAGTTATTGTTGCGGCTGAATCAACTGTACCGCCACCGCCACCGCCACCTGTAATATCAGTAAGTAGTGCAATAGTTCCACTAGAATCTGGCAAGTTTATTACATTATCCTTAGTTGGATTAACTGCCTGAATTTTAGTTTCATTGTTATTTGCCGAATCACCTTCAAAAGCAATACTAGTAATACTATTAATGTTTTGATCAAGTTCTAAGGTAACATTATTTGCTGCAATGCCAGCATTGATTTGACCAGTAGTTCCTAAGAAAGTTAATGTTTCTGTTGTAGGATTAAATGTATGTGAACCAGTATTACCGGCTAATCCAAATGTTCCATCACCTTCTCTTGCTTGAACATATGCACTATCAACTAGCTGAGTTATTAGAGCAGAATCCATAAATGTATCTGTAATACCATAACCAGCTAATGTAGTTGGTTTACCGGTAATATCTGCCCATGCACCACTAAATAATTCACTTTGATTTGCTAGTGGTATCCAGTTACCACCATGAGCAAAATAACCTCTACCAGTTGCGTGAACGTGTGCAAACATACCATGATATGTCGAGGCACTTGGTAAATCACCGGTTGTAGCATAAACATTAGAGTATGTAATTGTCTTTGAGCCAAAGTCTATATTGTCTAGGCCGATACGTGTTCGAGCTTGAATATAAGCCGAGTCAATCATATTAGTTGCTTCGGCAGAATCTAGTAACTGATCAAAGTTAAGTTGTCGTGCTTGAACATATGCAGAGTCAATTAAAGATATTGCCTCGGCCGAATCAAGAAAGGATGTCGTATCTAATCGTGCATTGACCCATGCAGAGTCGACTGTATTACCCGCTAATGTAAGTGAACCATCAACGCTTAATCCAACGCCATTTAATAATTGTAATTCATTTGATTTTTGTCTACTAACAATAGTAAACGAACCGTTACCCTTGATGGCAGTTTCTATTAAACCATCTTCAGTACCATTTGTAGCATCACTAATTTTACCAGTGACTTTTGCGTATACCTCATCACCTGGTCCGTCTTGCCTACCTTTAAACTGAATCTGACCTATATAATCTGCATCAGCAGGAGAAGCACTGTTACGATATAAAATTAATTCTGGACCAGCTGCTGAACCTGCATCTGTTGAAGTAATTGTAAGAGTATTTTCAAGCTCTTTAGCTCTTAGTACAACGTGAGCACTATCAATCAGATTTATAGCTTCTGCGGAATCTAAGAATAAAGCAGAATTTAATCTAGCATTGACGTATGCGGAGTCAATTAGATCTATCGCTTCTGCAGAATCTAAGAATGAAGTTGTATCTAATCTAGCATTTACCCAAGCCGAATCAACAAGTTCGTTATTCAGTCTTAATTTAGTAACCGACGCAGAATCTGCAATCAAACTACCAGTTACAGTTACACCTAATGCAGTGGTTGCTAATTTTGCTGAGTTCTCAAATAAAAGTGTAGCAATACCGTTTGAGGCAGAAAAGGCTGTCTGTGACGATCCAGCATCTTGTATTCTAACAGTGCTACCTTGTAACACGAGACTGCCTGTGGTGCTTTTGACCAAACCGTTTGTGCCACTGTGACTAATCTCCATATCATTGTCAGTACCAAATATCGCTTTTTCATTATCTAGATATTGTACAGTCTTAACATAATTTGAATCAGCTACATCTAATATAACCGAAGAGTCTATTAGATGTGTATTAACATTAGAAACATCTACCTTTACTTCAGCACCTGTTGTGTGATTTGTAAACCTAGCAGCACCGTTGTGCTCAGACATAACAATGTTACCAAAAGTAACTGAAGTACCTGAAAGATATAGATCTCTAAATCGTCTTGTTGAGTCACCTAAATCATATATTTCAGTTGTAATAGGTATTAGATGCTGGTCTAGATTACCAAACATTGAGTCTAGTATGTTATGAGCTTCAGCAGAATCTAAGAATAATGTATCGTCTAATCGTGCATTTACGTATGCGCTATCAACTAAGTTAATTACTTCAGCTGAATCCATGAATAGAGTATCATCTAGTCGTGCATTTACATAGGCCGAATCTACTAATTGAATAGCTTCAGCCGAATCTAAAAATAAACTAGTATCCAATCTGGCATTAACATACGCAGAGTCTACTAAGTTAATCGCTTCTGATGAGTCTAAGAATAACGATCGATCTAATCTAGCGTTGACATAAGCCGAGTCAACGAGATTGATTGCTTCTGCAGAATCTAAATAATCACTATTAATCCTATCATTAATATAAGCACTATCGATCATGCTTACGGTTTGACCGGAATCTAAAAATTGTGCTATAGCATTAGAAGAATTTTTATAATATAATTTACCATCAGCAAAGTTAATTGCCAATTCGCCGTGTTCTAAATCACTCGGTGAAGGATCACTACCTCCGACACCTTTCCTTTTTAGCTTAATTATAGTCGTCATAATTCTTCCTTAAAACACTATTTATTAGTACGTTCCGCCGTCTAAAACCGTAACGGCGACGTGCCCAGCAGTGACAGAGAAGTTAGCGGAATCAAATGATGATACACCAACTTGACTTTTTGTTGCGTTTATTGCTTTCCATGTCATTGAATTTTGTACATCATCATATGTTAATGTCAATGCAGCATTCGAGTCAACACCGAAAAAGTTATCTAAATGATCTTCTACGACTTCTCTTAATGCAACTCCGTTTAAGAATACGGCACTATCAAGTGATGAAAACGGAATATCTAATGGTAAGTTCGGATCCCATCTATCTGTAGCAGCGTCAAATATAAATTTTGGTTTTGTACCAGAATATTGTGCACCACCAACCGTAATACCTGCACCGTCTGCGACTGATGAATTAGCTGCTGAATCTGCAAGAACAAGGTTCTTATCATTTAAAGATACAACTGAGCTATTAACAACTGTCTCAGTACCTTGTACGATAAGATTACCGCGTACAACTAAATCACCTGAATCACCGACTGGAAATGGATCAATGAATAATTGATTTGAACTATCAGTTGATGATATTGTATTACCGTCGATCTTAACATTATCTACTGTAAGTGAAGTTAAACCTAATACATCTGAATCTAAATGAACTGTGACTACATTATCTTCAACTCTTGTATTAACGTTAAATCCACCTGCAACTTGTATAGATGAATCAAGAAGAGCAACATCACCCGTACCCGCATCAGCACCTATATTCAACGTTGTTGCTAATGGTACAGTACCAACAGAATCAATAAGACCAGATGTATTAATTGTAAGAACAGGTATTGCAGTTTGTGATCCGTATACAGCAGAATCTACAACTTGTGGCCTATTGAAATGACCAGCATAAACTGTACCAAATCTAGCAGTTGATGCACCTAGATCTCTTCGATATCCCTGATTATATAAACTATTTCCACGGCCAAGTGCAGGTACAACATTACCGTCTAAACTAATATTACCAACACCTGATAATCCACCAAAGCCACTTCTAAAATCATATGCAGGATCATAAGCAATAAGTGTAATATTTTTTGCAGCAAATTCTGCTTCTGTCGTATGACTGTCCGCAAGCATCTCAAAATAATGGTCAGTAGTATCATGACGCATTGTTGTTCTACCAGGAACAGGATTACCGTTCCATGTATAACCATTACCAAATACTAAGTTCTCATTATTATAAAATATTACGCTATCTTCAACATCAATACCATGGCCTGATTTACTGGATAGTTTATCAAACTTTGCAGAGTCAGCTGATAATCCACCAGACGTTGCTTGAATATTATTAGCATGCAACGTACCAGAAAAATATCCATCTCTAAATGTATAATAATTAGTAGCAGGTACTAACCCAAGAGAATCACCAATATCAAATAATTCGCCAGGAACATATCTAGGTACTACACTACCTTGTACAGCAATTTGTTTAAATCCAGCATTAGCAGTTGAGTTTAACCATATATTAGTTGAAGTTAAACTAATACCCGTACCAAAGTTGCTTAGTATCATCCAATTGTCAGTTGACTCTTTACCAATGAGTGCATGCGCTGGACTATCGCCAAAATAGATAAATTTATCTTTTGGCATCCTTTGGTCGACTTCAACATGTATCTGACTATCTGCGGTATTGAACCGCATCATATCAGCAGTCGCAGCACCTAAGCTTGTCATAGCGGTAACTGTTAATGCGCTATCAGCGTTATCTCTAATATTAATATGGCTTTGTCCACCAAAAAATCCAAGATCATTGTATAAATTAGTTGACTGAAATGGTATAGCCCAACTACCAAAAGATGTAGTACCAACCGTTTCGCCTTTAATTAAACCAGCCTTAAGACCGACATTAGTTAGATCTAATTTGTGATTTCCTTGAGCCGAACTGTAACCGTATCTTGTACCGATTGTAATAGTACCGCCGCTATCAGTATTCGGCGCAATAGTCATATTCTGACCAGTACGGCTGTATATTGCATCAAATCGTGCAGAGTCAGCTTTTAAAGTACCATAAGTACCAGAATCAGCTTCTACAATTTCAGCTACAACAGTTCCACCTGAATCAACTGAAATTTCAAATAAGCCGTCCGTATAATCTGCAACACCTAGTTGACTATGAGTTGGCCCTGTCATAGTAACTTTTATACCAGCACCACCTTTTATTACTAAATCATTTTGCTCTGTAAATAGTTTATGTTCTGTAGGGCTATTACCTGTTATATCATCTTTAATAGTTAATTCAGCTACATTATTTGTTTGATCAATATGTTTAACAATACCAAAATCATCTACTGAAATACGAGCATTTGAAGTACCGCCGCCGTAAGTATATAAACCAGGATGACTAGCACCTTTACTAGCAAGATGAGTAACTTGATGAGTACTATCTAATCGTATATCGATTCCGCTGTCTACTACTTTTGTAATAATACTATTTGAACCAGAAAAGTTAAATACATCACTTAGTAAATTTACTGAATCTGCTAATCCACTATCAGCACTTATATTAAGTGTGACTGATGCCGGAGCTGTACCGATACTGTCTATTCTACCAAAGTCATCTACTGTTATTATAGGAACAGCAGTTGTAGCACCGTACGTACCGGCTACAACTCCAGACGAATCTAGACTGATTAATAAATTGTTGTTTGTAATTTTTGTGTGAATCTCACCGGCTTGACCTTGAAAGTTTAAACCAGAGTCTGCAAGGTTCACTGAGTCTGAACCAGAATCACCTGTAAAGAGAATACCTTGTAATTGATTTAAATTATCTACGTATCTCTTTGTTGCCACACCCGAAGAATCGGTAGGATCAACAAGACCAGAAATTTTGTTTGTTGCACCATCTATTACGATATTACCTGATAAAAGCTGGTCTATCTTTTTATCAGAATCTACAAGGATTGCACTAGAAGCTGTAAGCGTACCCTTGACGTGATCCATCATATCTGTAAAATATGAACCACCGATAACTGTAATAGCAGTTGCACCACCGACACCGTTATCACCTGTACCAATGAATAATCTATCACCCGCGTTACCTTGGGTGCCTGTACCGTAAGCGTATGCTAATTCTGCTGTTTTAAGTGATGATGGAGCTAAAATACCAGAGGAACGTTTAATTCTAATAATACTTGCCATTAGAAATCACCTCCGTTTAGAGTTATACCGTTTAATTCTAAAGAGGCTACAAATTTTCCTTGGTCAGAATCGAATACTAATAGCATATTGTCAGCGAGACCTGTTAAGTCTACGTCTGCAAGATTAGTCATATTAAGCGCACCCTTAACTCTTTTTATGGGTGTACCAATTACTACTTTAGAAACGTAGTTTCCGCCGCTTACAATTTTAATAGCCATTACTACCTCGTTACGCTAGGAGACACAATCATTTGTCCCTGTAAAACACGTTCTATGATGGTATCACCGCCGCTATCGACGTATTGCATTTCAACATCATATAAGTATTTTCCCTTGCGTAACAAATCTGTTTGAGTATTTGTAAGCGAAGCTGTCATGATACCTTTGTCGGCATCACTAACAATAGTGGCCCAATCTATAGTATCTGCGGAGTCACTATTATAACTCCTTTTCATTTTCATATTAAAAGCGTGACTAGCAATGTTTCTTGGATTGCCATCTTTTTGTACGATATGCATTTCTATCGCAACATCTGACCCTTGATCAATAGTAAAAATTTCTTCTTGTGCCATGGGGCCCTCTCGTGATATATGGTCTTATTTATACTATTTATACTTCCAATCTGTCGGCTTGTTTTGCGAATGTGTGAAATGAATAAACTTAATATCGGGATGCCAGTCACCCATCCAGACATAATCATTGCCAGAAACTTCTTTATATTTTTTTGTTATATTCCATTGCCACTTTTTATTTGTTGTATCAGTGTCATCATAACCAGACTTCCATCGTGTAAACCACGCTGCTGGTAATATCTCTAAATCTAATCTCTTATTGACCTGATCGAATACAAAATACTGCTCACCATTTACAGGTCCTTTTGTCACTCCATTTTTTATATAATATTGTTGCCAATAATCTACATTTGACATAAACTCATCGTAAATATATTTACAATCTTTTGGATAGTATTTAAAGAAACCACCATTTAATGTATATTCTGCATAACTATCTCTCCACCAACCAGGCATGGCGAGAAATTGACCCGGCTGCACCGGATATTCGAATATCTTTTTATAATCATTTTCGAGTAATACATCAATGTCCATAACACATATAGGTTCATCGATATCTAGTGACATACCATACATTTTATTCCATTGCAATGTTACATCGTCACGGATAGGTTCGCGTACCCAAATAAACTCATATTCAGGTAATTTAGATTCTAAATACTTTTCGTATTCAGGACCGTACTTGTCACCAATTCTAACTGTTACTATTTTCATAATAATGTTTCCATTCTGGTAATATATTTAAAAGATTAGTTCCTCTATGTTCATCACGCCTTTTTATATGTGCTAACATTTTCCACATGTCATCTTCATTATATTCTTGTGTATCTAATAGCACAGTTAGCTTTTCTATTAATTTATATTTTTTTTCATTTGGTTTAGTCCACAATCTATCTAAATAAATTTCTTTTATATCAGGCGGAATGCTTGCTAAGCTATAAAAATTATTTGTAACTAAAGAATCACATACTGATTCCTCAACGACGCTATCATCAATTTGTGTTAAAAATGATATATTTAGTGCATTGATTGTAGAAACATAGTATACACGAAAATTTTCCATTGCATTCATTATACTCAGATTTTTTTGTATAACATCCCATTTAGAAGGATATCTTATATAATTATTAATGTGTTCTGGACCTTCTATAGATAAGTTTATTGTTACTTTATCAAATTTTTTAAAAAGCTTCCACCTTTTAGGTAATATTGAAACTGCTCCATTTGTAATAATTCTACAAATTTTAGCATTTGTTTTTTCAATAAAGTCCCATGTGTATTTCATCATGAATGGTTCACCACCAGTAAATTTTATTTCTAATAAATTAAGGTTTTCCACATCTGGAAAATTTTTTTTATCAGGCATTTTATATTCTTTAAGATTTCTAGCATCTCCTAGCTTTATAGCTTCTTTATGGTATGTACTAGAACTTCCTTCATTGCACATACTACATGCAAGATTACATGTATACCCACCTGCAGCTAAATATTCCATAGAATGATAAAAAGTAGGCTCTAGATCATTATCTACTATTTTTTCAAACTCTTCAATATAATTTTTAAAGTCTCCAGTATCATCGTAAAACCTATTTAAATACCAATGGCGTATTGAGTTTATTCCTTTATCTTCTCTTAGCTTGCATTTTGAACATACAGAAAATAAAAAATCATCGTCTCCACCATCGCGCATAGCCTTCCTCAATCTTTTCATATTATCAGTATTCCAATAATCTTCATGAGACATTTGATTTACACTTTTTATACCATCATATTGTGCAAGTTCTCTCATGTTAATTACACAACACGGTGAATATCTACCAGTAGTAGTAGTGTATATGTTAGTAAATGGTTCAGGACACATCCAGTGATATTTTTTAGTCATATTGCCCCATCAATATATCTGCTTCCTTACGACCATTAATCCAAATATTAAACGTGTCTGGATCTATTAAATAAACTTTATTTGTTTTTTCTTCTACCATAAAATTTCTAGCTGCCATATCATGATGAAACCAAAATCCCATAGCATTTGAATGTTCACTATATGTAAGATTTTCTTTAGCATAAATAGCTAAGTTTTTCATTATATCACAAGCTTCTAAAAAAGCATCTAAACATAAATTATGCCTTAGTGTATCTCCATGTATGTATTGCATTAAAATTCTTCTATCAGCATAGCCATATACTTCAACTAATCTAGGTTCATATTCTCTTATTTTTCTGTATTCATCAAGCCAACGATCATCTATATCATATGGTATTTTTTTACAAAACATATCTCCTACAATACTAAATTCACTAACTTGTTTTTTTCCAGGCCATATATCGTTATATCTAGGTAACTTAAAATTCATTTGTAAAAACCGTGTTGAGGCCATAAATCATAAGATTTTGACAAGCTTAAAATTTTATTTAATAGATTATATTGTTTTTTTATTTGTGGATAATCGTATGCTAAATTTACTTTTACATATCTAAATATGTTAGAAGTATAAAATAAAACATTCTTATTTTTTATATATTTTTTTATTTGATTAAAGTCTGATTCTAATAAATTTAATTTCATATAATCTATATTACATAAGCTAAGTTTTTCTCTTATTTCATCGACATTGTAATCTAAATTTTCATTATATTCTATAGCAGGACTTTGATTGGGTGTTCTATTAGTAGAGAACAAATATATTGGATCACATGTATTGGACAAATATTCCATGTAATTAATTAAATCATTACCAGTTAAACACATATCTAAGATTGTTTTTTTAACTTTTAAAAACAATTCATCATAATCATAAACTATAACCTTAGTATTTTTATGACCACATTTTTCATAAAAATATTCAGCAGTTATTCCAGCCGTAGGTGCAAATATAACATCATACTTTTTATTAGGATTTCGCTGTCTTTCATTATTCTCATAATAAAATCTATTTCTTTGGCTTCTATATAAAGCATCGATTATTTTATTACTTGATTCGTATGGAGCAGTATTAATAGTAGTATTAGTCTTTATATAATTATAAAGATTTTCTTCATTTATATCATAATTTCTATGCGGATAGGTAAACCACTTTTGACGTCTTTGATCATGTGAAAAATTTTCTATCTTAGGCAAATGAGAAGACTTAATCCATAAGGGTGTATAATCATCATGAATATTTTCGTCTGATCTTTCATACTCTTTACCGATGTTTATAAAATCTTCACCATTCCATTTAGTTAAATTAACTTCAAAATGCTGTTTGTGCAATTTAGCATCTACATTAGCTCGAGCTAATATATGGCCTCTAACATAACTGTCTGTCTCTGACCATTCATAAAAATTTTGTACAGGAGTTTTTAAATTTATCTGATCTCCATAACCACATAAAATCATACCAATCTGGCAAACCATTGCGTGTGTTTTGCCTTCTTTTTTAATTTTACTTAGAGTTCTTAAAACAGTTTCTTCTTTTGCAAAATATAAACTATGGCCCGTGCCAGCTCCAGTTACGCCGCCCTGCATATTCCATAATAGTAATTGCAACATTTTTTCTTTATACCACGACCATGGTATATTATTATTTTCTAGTACTACAAAAGCTAAATCTTGTTTTCTATGCAATCTTCTATTACGAAAAAAATCTAAAATATAATCATCTATTGTATTAAAGTTCGACTTTACCATGATCTCTTTCATAGCTTTCAATAATATTTTGCTTCGTTATATCAGATGCATAGCCATGTATGATAAAGTGAAATCTATTTTCTTTAGAATTATTAGCTGCTTCATGCATAATTCTATTATCATAATAAAACATTTTTGTAGGTTCGAAAGGTACTTCTTCTTTTGTATCACTGCGCCTTAAATAACAATCTTTTGGTTGAGTCAAACAAACATTAATTGCAGATCTAATATTTCTTCCTTCACCATCACTATGTGACGTTATAAATCCACCTGGTTCTAATAACATAAACCGAGATCTACGCATTACAGAACAATCAAAATTATCCATTAAAAATTCTTTTGTTCTAGGTGCTATTTCTTCTAATTCTGTCCAACCATAGGTAGCTTCTTCTTCTGTAAATCCGTAACCACTTGGATTCATAGTTCGATAATATTCTGCCCTATCACCTATTCCCCATCCATGCAGAGCACACGAATGCCAACCCTGGCTATCACCGCCTCTATGAGGTACAAAGAAACCTTCTTCATGTACTTGATGTACTTCATCTATTGATTCTTTAGGAAATGTCAAAGTACTTTCTAAATACCATATATCTTTTTCTGCGCATTCTTTTTGAACTTGTATTACTTTTTTATTGATTGTCATCTATTTACCTATAACCATAAATCTCTTCATGCCATTATTTAAAACTTTAGTTCCCATATAATATGCATTATTTATTCCAGCTTGTTCGGCCAATTCTTCTGGACTTTTTACACAATTGATATGATCTTCGTATTTGTCTTCGTCTGTTGATTGTAACACACATAGGGGTACATCTAGTATTTGCTCTAATATTTTTTGTCTCATGTGTTTCATCGGAAACATATGCTCACAAGAAGTATTTACTATTAATTCTATATGACCTTTTTTTAAATGATGAGAACAAAGCTTTTCTATATTTAAGTCTTTTTTAGATGCATCAAATTTTTCACTTTGGTATCTATTAAATGTTTTAGATATTTGAACAGCATCTGGATCTATTTCATAGTTACACATATAATCAGTATGTTCTGATAAAGCGTAAGCTAAATATTGACAAAACCATCCACCTACAATAGCAGTATTTTCAAAATGCATACCTAAATCATATAGTTTTTCTTTAATCCAAAGCTTGCCTTCTGCGTGCTGTAATGTTAAAGACACATCTAATCTATCTGCTATGTAAGGATATCTTTCTTTACATAGAGAAAGGCTGTTAAACCAGCATGCTAAACGTTCTGCTTCCATACTTCTTCAATCGCTTTATCATCTTCAATAGTATTATTATTAAATAAACAAACTATATGGTCTTTTCTTAATATGTTAGTTTCCATATCATCTGGAAATATATTGCCTTTATACCAAGAATATATTTTATTCTTTTCAAATAAATTAAACGTTTTTGATTGATCATTTTGAATATCATACCATACTCTATTAAGATAATTATCTATTGTTTTATAAGTAAAGAAAATATATTCTGCATTATTTTTTATATGATTATATACATCTAATAGCTGGCCTCTATTCCATCTTATCACTGAAGAATTTATCAAAGGCGAAACACCTTTATTATAATTTTTTTTACACACTTCTATATCGTTCCACCAACCTCTAACGATCCATGGTTTGCTCATTTCTAATTCAAAAAAATAATCTATGCTATTATGAAAAATTACATCTAGATCGAAAAATAAAAACTCGTCACCTTTTATATTAGGAAATAATTCTTCATTGAACATATATAATTTTCTATATGCCCAAAAATGATTTTTATCTGGAATAAAATGTTTATTCCATTTCATCGGCAAAGGTATATCGTATTCTTTTTCGGGATTAGTTGTTAAACAATAAAAATTAAAATCGTACGAACAGCGTTTTTCTAGTTGTTGTTTTAATTTTTCTACATATTCTGTAGAGTATTTATTGCCCCACTTGACACATAATATATTTTTCATTCATTTGTAGCTTTTCATAAAGTTGTTTATAATTTTTTACCTGTTTTTTATTGTTTTCAAAATTTGCCAGACTTGTTTTATTATAAAGTTTATCAAAATTATAACGTATATCGATACGCCAGTCAAGCATATTTTCTTTAGTAGGCTTCATGCGTTTAAAATATTTATCAACAAGGTTGATGTCTATATTTGAAGGTATGTCTTCTTTACAAAAATCTATGTTTCCAGTAGCCATAGTAATTATAGAACTTAAAAATATGTGTTCCTCATCTCTATCAATATGCACAATTTTGTAATTTTCTTCGATATGTTTCTTATATTCTTGTTTTAACAAATGAACTGTGTGCCAATGAGCATGTAATATCCAATCATTTTCAGTCAATTCTTGATATGTTAAACAATAACTTGGTACACTTTTTGCATGATGCAAATAACCAATTGGCAATCCTGTTGTTTCACTATATTTTTGAGCTAATGCTCTTGAGCCAGATCGTGGATAAGATATTACAGCATACACTAGAAGTCCAAGAATTTTTTAAATGCTTCTTTTAATGTTTTAGCTTTTCGAAGATCAGCTTTTTTCTTTCTATTAGTACTTTTCTGAACAGCTTCATTTTCAAATAAACCCAATTTAAATGTAAATAATTCTTGTTCATTAAAATCTTTATTTAAAAATTTCTGTACTACATTAATTATATTTTTAGCACTTGTTTCAGCAGATATTGTAGTTAATTCATTATTTTGTTCTGCAATTTTAACTACAGCTTTTTCAAATGCCTTTCTTTCTTCTCTAAATTTATTTACAGTTCTTTCATGTAATTCGTCTTCACTCACTTTTTTCAAAAGAGCTTTATAATCTGGATTTTTTTTATCTGCAGGAATTGTATATAAAAATACATTTAATGTAGATTCAGGTGTTTCGTGATCGTCTGGACTCACTAACTCAACTGTTATAGTATCTCTTTCTTCATTAGTAAAATATGCTTCATATACTTCGTGATCTTTAATTATACTCATTTAAGCCTCAAACATTCTTAAGTAATAGGTATTTTGTGTGACAGCAGAACCATTTGGAAAATTTTGTGATCGATAGTCATCACCACCTGCTTGAAAGGTATTGTATGATCCGCCGCCATTCAAGATGGTATTATTTATACCAGATCCTAATATGACTGCAGATGACGATGTACCTAATGAATATCGAATTTTAGAACCTGCTTCTTCACTTGCTACGTGTCTCATACAATTTTCTAATATAGCATCGATTGCAGTCTGACTATATTCTTGTAAGTTTTTATCAGAGTTTCTTACAAATAGCATTTCTTCCATTGTTGGTGCTGAAATATTATTTGCTTGTAATAGATAGTAATTAGTTATAGTAGTCGGTTGATCTTGTGTTTCTGGTATATCAGCTGCAGCATATGCACCAGCATTAGCTCTTGTATCAGAAAAGACCACGCTACTACTAACTGCTGAGTAACCAGATAACGATGTACCTGTATGAATACGATAAGTACCTGGCTGACCAACAGCACTTAATATTGTATCAATTGCTGGAAAAATAAACGTATCATACATATCTTGTAATGACATAGTTTGAATATTAGAACCATTATAATATATAGGAAATGCAATAGCGTTTGTATCTACTGATGCTGTTGTATTAGCAGCTGATTCTGTTATTGTGGCATAGTTAACTGTTATTGTAGAAATATTAGGTGCTGTTTGAAAACTACTTACATGAGTTGTAGATGCACCAGCTTGTTTACGAGTATCTGATATTGTGCCTAAATTACCACCACTAGATACTCGTGATAATGTAACAGATGGATTAGCACCATACAAATATCTACATCTATCTTTAACAGCATCAATTTGTGCATCAGTCATTTCTATCAGGTCGTTACTACCTGTTAGAATTAAAGGTCGTACTACTGCCATAATTTATACCCACGGGTTAGTTGCGAATGTTGCTGCGCTATCGTGATCAAAAATTGCTGGTCCGTATATTTTTCTTATTTCATCACCAACTGAATTATGTATTTTTAAAACAGTCATAGCTTCAAATTTAGCACCAAAGATTGCTGAGTCTTTTAAATGATCAGAGTCAATTGATCCTACTATAATATGATCTGAATCAACTTGATTATCTGCAATCATATGATTTAAAACTGAATCAGAATCTAATGCTATACCTGGAATCATAGCTGAGTCAATATTACCATCGCTATCTACGATTCTGTTAATAGCATCTACAAGAGTTAAGAATGTACCGGCCGATTCTTTATAATGTAGATCTGCTTGGCGACCCATGTCACTGTCAAGAGAATTTATAGATGATACTGTATTACTATCACCACCTGATGTATCGAGTAATGCTGTATCTCCTACTTGTAACGCTAACGTGTTTGTCTTTACACGAAAACTGTTAATCGTATCTGTAAGATTTACCTGAATAATAGCCATTTTATAACTTCTCTTTTATGGTTAATAGCAACTCTTTAATATCTGACATATCTTCTTTTAACATTTCAACGTCAGCTATTAGTTGCTTTTTTCTTTCTTCCTCTTGGGCCATCGCGATCTTACGTGCCTTAGCAGCACGTATCTCAGCCCTATTTATATTCAATATTGCACCTGACCTTGGATCACGTGCTAGTCCAGGTTTTCCTTCTACTGGTATCATGTAGCCATCGCTATAGCTCGTATATCTCTAATAACTGGCACTTTACATGAGTTAGTGGATCTAAATACGATCTTAAGTTGGAATGCAGTAAACGCATCGCTTGTACCACCTGTGCCACCAGGTAAATATGAATATTCTCTAAATACATCTGGATTATCATCAGTTGGTATTTGCTCTTCTTTAGTCAATGGTGAATATTGAGCTGTTAATACAGAATCTGTAGCACCGTCGTGTACCCGCATTAACACATCAAAGTCTGTACCTGATGGACGATTGGCTGCAATAAGTATTTTCATTCCGACAGCTTCTTCGGCAAGTGTTACAGGTATTGTTATATGTTTTGATAACATAGATCCATTACCTAATGGATCAGTTTCTGCAACATAATTCAATGGTACGTTTTTACCTGTTGTTAAGACTGAAGCCTGATCATCAACCATATTATGAGTCAGTACAAGAGATGTTCTTTGTGTATCAACAATAGGTGATACTTTTGTAGATGAAGTATCTAGCTTGACTCTATAAGTAGTCGACTTTGTTCCTGCCGCTAAGTTTACTACTTCGTTTGCACTATTTGCAACCATCTTAGGAAATTCAAAACCAGTCAATGCATTGTTAGTCATTGGAATCCAATTAGCATCTTTACCGTATGTGGTTTCTGTTCCTGCTAATGAATTACCAGATATGAATTTTGCTTGATGGGTTGTTAATGTTTTTGGCGGTACTAGAGTTTCAACAATAGGATAAACAGCATCGAACATATAGTTTGGAATGATTGATACGGCATCGCCTCCACCAAATACAGTTGATGTTGCCGCTGCACCTGCCGTAAATCTAAATCCATAACCGTCAACTGCAGTAATAGTTCTATTACCATTTATGTTATTAGCTGTGATACCACCAGTATCTACTGCTCCACTAATCATCACTAGATCGCCAACTCTAAGTCCATGGCCTAATGCTTGAGCTTCAACAGTTGTAGATGTGTTTGTAGTTAACAATCCATCAGTATCTAAAATAAACTTAGGTACTTCTCTGTTTTCAAGAACTACATATGATGTAGCAGTTGAAAACTCTGCTCTTTGAATTGTAAATGTCAAATCACGTTCTTGATCTGGTGTCCATGTACGTGCGTTTTGTGATAAGAACAATGAACCAAGTGAAGGTTGTTTTGCAACCCTTGCTTCAGTTGAATTAATCTGTAATCCACCTGCACGTGCAACATACACATTATATGCGGTTGTATCAGCAAGTAGAACAATTGCATATTCTGTATTGCCATTCAAATATACTGGCTCATCAAATTCAAAATTAGTAATCGCTGTTGCATCTGTACTAGTAGTTACACTTGATGGTGATAATACTTTTGTACCATTTGGCACAAGATCATCAGATGATGGTATACCATTTACTGTTGGTCGAATCTGACATGCGACTGGTACGACAGAATCTTTAGATTGAAATCTTACACCAATCTTCGTGATGAATACACCTTCTTCGTCGTCTACCATGAATGACTGCGCTAGTGGGTCTACCCTACGACGACGTCTGCGGTTTTCTGTACCACCAATAGTTACCACTCGAGTATTATTATATTCACGTTGCCGTGTCTCTAAAATACCTGTACTTGTAAATGGTGCAGTCGCAATCGACGTTGAGTTCTCATCATTCGGTAAACTAATATCAAGAAGTTTAAACTCACGTGTACCAGTTCTAAATCTTTCTGTAGATGTAGATGGTATGAAGAATGAACCAGAAACATATCCTTCAGTATTTGTAGTCAGTGTTGAACTACCTGATGGATGTGATGTTGCTCGAGCATGTTCAGTACCAATATCAGTACTTTCATTTGCTATACGTTGAAACGTTTCTGCTCTTACCCAATTTGCAACTGGTTTATTATCGAAGAATGCAAACACTTGAGTTGATGGTTTTAGACCAAATGCACGGAAGTAAACCTTACGTGAACGCATATATGGAATAAAGACCTGATCGATCAAATGATCACGTACTAATACACGATCTGAACGATCACCGATAACACGGTCTGTTTGTGTTACTCTATCTCTACCCTGATCAAATGTTCGTGTTCCAACTTCTTGGCCCATTCGAAGATTTACTTGTTGACCAGTCCAGTTAAAAATAAAATCATTAAACAGTAACGGTCGTTGTGTAGTTGAAGGAATAACCCGTGTTTGTTGTGGATTATCTTTATCTGCAAGATATCGTCGTTCTACCCAGCTATCATTTGTTGGTGATAATTCTAATAGACCTTCATTTATAACAACAGCAAATGGGTTAATATTTTCTGTTTCTGTTGCAAATGGCTGCTCAATATAATTTACATGGCTATATGTCTTATATACTGTATCGCCTTTGAGAATTGTGTTTGTAGATTTATCTGAATCATACTTAAGGTTAATATTATTTTGTGCCTGCCATGGACGTACAACTTTTTCTACTAAGTCAATACCAGCCTGATAATTCTCATCTTCTACAAATGAACGCGATTGATCTGTAAAGTTATCAACAAAGAAACCAGCTTTGAGTCTGTTATTATTGTTTGCATCAAGAACTGCTAAAGTTTCTGTTGATACTTCAAGTAAGTTAAGAGCTGTAGTCTCTTCGAGATTATCAATACGGCTTTCTAACTTACCGATATCTGCCATTGTAAATCGTTTAGCAGGTATACGTTCTTTACTTAAATCAGAATCATGGATAGTATATGGATTCATCTCAACTCTATATAGTTCCATTGAGTTTGCAGGAACAGGTGGGAATTGAGGATTCAGATCTGGCTCTGATTCTAGTACGCTTACATTATTGAATCGGTCAATAACAACTCGTGCATTCTTACCCTGATAGTATGACACATCAAACTGAGTTGTATCTCTATCGCGTGGTAGTTCATTAATACGTGCACCAGTTGAGTAATCACCTGGGAATGTAGAACCAGGATTTACAGATGAACGAAAGTCTAATACATTACGTAACTCATATTTAATACCATTCGTTGCTGTATAAGTTGGAATATCGTTATAATCCACTTGACCAGTATATGAGTTAACCGCAAAGAAATCACCACCAGCTTGGTGTGCAAAATACTTATATCGTACAAATATATTACCAGCAGGTGTTGTCTGACCTGGTTTTTTCTGCATTTTACCACGTTGATAATGAGTATCACGTTGACCATTATCTAATGTGTAACGAGGACTAACATCTGTACCGTCTGAATCTACTGTTGTTAATCTTAAGACTTCGTAGATATCAGGAAAATTAAGTTCTAAGTGACCATCTGCATTTGCAGTTACTGTTTCAGTTGTTTCAGTTAAAACTTTATTTCTTACTGATGCTTGTGCTTTATTGACATAATATGCAACTCCAACTGTTGCACCACCAGGACCGCCGCCAATCTGAGCAGCCGTACCGCCATTACCACCTGAAATAATTGAAGGAGCAAATGCATTAGCTGCTGTTGTAGAAGCTACCCATAAATCATCATCCGCAAATGTTTCACCTGGAGATGATAAGGCAGTAAGTGTACCTTGACCTGAACCGTTAAGAACAACGTTTTCTCTACGTTGTACAGTTAATGAAATATCTGATACAGCTTGTGGTCTGTCATTTGGTACTGGAAATAACATTACATCGTTTGCAGTTTCTCTAAATGCAGCTTGGCTATTATCTAGAATTACATTAAAATAGTTCGTACCACTTGTACCAATTGAACGAGTGTTTTGTCTATTATTACCTGGACTCATTTGTAAATCAAAGAGATAAATTCTATAATTAGAACCATCTTCTGTAATTGCTCTTACACGTGCAGTACCAATAGTAGAACCACCATGTCCTGTAGCGCTTCTAAGATTTAATTTTTCAAATACACTGAGATTAGGTACACCTCTATTTCCGCTGACTTCTAGATAATTACCATAGTCTACTGATACGACATTATTATTAGATGCGATAGTTGTTCGTGGTTTAGAAATCGGTATACTAATTGGAGCGTCTACGATTGATCTATAACCATCTACATATGCAACACCACGACTTACTTTAAAATCTAATTTAGTAGCGTCAGAGTCATTTGTTTCAAATGCTAGTTCAAATCGTTTTGCGATATAATTACCAGACTCTTCTTGTGTTCTTAGTGCAAGAATATCATTTACTTTATTATAGTCTTCTATTCCTGTAACTTGCGTAGCAATAGCACCATTCTGTATTTTTGCCACATATACAAAGTTATCACTAGCGGTCAAATCAGCCTTATTAGCAATTGTTAATGTTATACGATATCGGTCTGCGCCAGGGCTCGACGTATTTGGTGAGACTCCTTGGTTATCAAATAGTGCATTTGTATCTGCGGTTGTAATAATATCTTCAGTTACTTTAAAACCGATTGTAGCATCAGGTGTTCCGCTATATTTAGAAAGAATAAAACTTTGAGCTTTTGCGAATACAAATCTATCAATTGCAAAGAAGTCACCTTCTGCAATAGAGACTTTAGTACCAACACCTGTACATGGATTCGCTACTGTATCTGTAGTTTGAACTTGTACTACCGCGGGCCCACCTGTAAGAGTTTCACCGGCAGATACACGAACGGGTGTGGTACCTGCTGTACCACCTGTTGTAGATGTATACCTAACAAATAATGTGGGTGGATCTGATCCTTGAGCATCTATTGCTTCTAGAACTTCCATACCAATAGAATTTGTACCAGATGTAAGTGTCGCCCCTACAAAATTACCAGAAGGTAATGCTGCATCTTGAAGTTTTACAAACTCATATGCATTATTAATATTTACTGAGCCTGGATTGACTGCCGCACCTTGATTAAATAAATGTTTACCCAACCGACCTATTTCGGTTTGAGTAATTGTTTGCATTTGAGTCAGCTCACGTGCTTGAAGTGCCCGTCCTGAATTAAAGAGAATTCGATGATAGTTAGCACTATCTGCAAAATCGTCTTTATATGTCGTTGCAAAAGTATTTTTGTTAAATATATTGGGCATTCGTTATAACCTTATAACCTAATGATTATTTTGATATCTTCTGTAGCATCGTCAGATCTTGTAACCGCTGCTCTATTATCTATATAGAGAATCTGGCCTGTAGCTGGATCTACGTCTCTTGCGCTAAGTACATTAGCGCTATCGATAGTTGCTTCACCTGCTGCGTTTAATTCGTTAATTATTTCACCGTTTTGAAAAGACAAGAATCCAGTCGCTTCATTCTGGTGATAGAAAAGTGAGTTTGCATCTAATGTATCGATAACAGCTTTAGCACCAGATGTTTGACCTTCTATTGTTTGGTCTCTTGTAAATGCTGCATTGATACTTGATATGTTCATCATCTTTAGAGCATTACCAGTATTTCCGGTATAGATTGTACCGTTTGCTGAGTCTTTGATATTACGTACTAACATAATTTGTCTAAAGTCATTATCAACAACCCAGTCAGAGTCTTCATCTCCTGCTGGTTTTACGTTAAACATAAGAGCTGTACATTTTAGATCGTCTCGAGGATCAGCACCAAAACCATTCTTAAATGATATAATAGGTTCGGCAGTTGCATTAGTACCACCGCCACCTGTTAGAGTAACTGATGCAAAGTCATATCCTGTGCCAAATACTTTACTTCCTCCTGATTCAGTCATTTCAATCTTAGAAACTGAACCACCATCAATAAACGCTGTTGCCTTAGCACCAGTGCCATTTCCTTGTATAGTAACAGTAGGAGCTGATGTATATCCTGATCCTTGATTAGTTAATCTATATCCAACGATCGCACCTGGCGTAGCATTTTGTTGTACGCTAAATTGTGTAGTATCATCAATAGATGATGATGAATCTATAGCATTAACTAATTTAACTGGTATAAAATTAGACGCTTGGAATTTACTTTCACGTAGAGCACCAATTGAATATAAGAATTTCCATGTGTATCCATCTGCAGTAATTAAATGATCTGCAGTACCAGTAGGCTTGACTGTAGAAGTAACAGGCTGCCCCGCCGCATTTTTACCCTGTTCTAGACAGACATAAACATACTGTTCATCTGTATACACATAAAAAGGTTGTGCTGGAATTTGCGTAATATTGTCATCCCATGCTGAATAAACTGATCCAGATGACCAATTATATCGTGGAATACAAAAAGATCTATCAGTAATAATCTTTACTGATTGCATTGAAAGTTGTGCATTACGAATTTCACGAATGTTTTGAATAGGATCAACGACTGTATCAGCTGAGTCGTAAGGTTCAGATTTACCAACTGCAACGTGATAACTGACTCCTGCGCTATCTACATCGTTGATCAGAGTATCAATAACTCGTCTTTTAAAATTGTCTGTAACTATTGCTGGCATTTATCTATCCTATTGTTTTGATGCTAGGTGCCAATTAGCACCAGTCCATATCATAAATCCGGCTTGGTTTTGTGTTAAAGTTGTATTTGTGCCGCCGGCAAAATTTGTTGGTTGTACAGTAACCGTACCTGTACCATTATTTACAAAGTATTTTAATTCACCAATAACTGTACCATCTAGAACAAATGCTGTCAAAGGTGTAGATGAATTAAATATTGTTAACGGCATTTCTTGGTCTACATTACCATCAGCTGTTTGTGTCGAACTATTTAATGCAACACGTGTATCTAATAATACTGCACCATTACCTTTACCACCTAAAGCTAAACTAACATTTGTATCTGCGCCACCTGCATATACTGATGGATTAAAACCTGTTTCTTCATTACCTATATCAACAAAGTTGACAGCATTTGGAATTGTACTATAACTTGTTATTGTAGCACCTGCCGTATCCACAATCTGATTAATCTTTGGAAAGTTAAGTGATGCTGAATCTAATATTTTATTATGTAATGTCTGTGCATGTGTAGTCATAGCAAATGTATCGCTATCACCTAAATTTGGCAAACGTAGTTGTCGGTTAGCAGTCAATGAACCCGGTACAATTTCGTAATTATGACTCTCGTCATCATCTTTTATTGCCGGAGTTTTTAATTCTGCTGAATCTAATGTTTTCTTACTGAGAGTCTGTGTGCTACCATCTAAAACAACATTACCACTTGAATCAGGAAAATTAATAAAATTAGCTTGAGTAGGATCTGTTACAGTTACAATAGTCTTAAATGAATTTACACTACTGCCATTAAAGTGAATACCATCAGAATCTAGGAAAAGATATGGAGTAACTTGATCGCTCTCGCCAAGAAATTGATATAACTCTTGAAAGTTTTGATTTATCTTTGTACCGGCATTACGTAATGAGTCACCTGTACCGTCGTTTGCGGTAGCGCCAGTATTAATTGTTTGTCTAGCCATGTTATCTCTCTTTAAAAGTTATCACTATTTATACTAGTTTTAGAAGAAGTCGTTACTAAAATTAAGAAGTAATTGATTATCACTTGACATTCTTGGATATGATGCATCACCAACCACATTATCTTCATCGAATGTTTGCGATCCTGCATTTGCACCTTCTGCCAACGTATCAAAGCTTCTATCAAATTCTGTAAGTGTCATATTACCACCTTGAAATTGTCCTAATTGCAAAGGTGCAAGTGTAAAGGTTTGCTGTGTTGGTAGAATCTGTTGAACAATATGATTAGTTGCATTAAATGCTAATGTAGCAACATCTGCTATACCAGCATATATTGGACCTGTAGAATCGGCAATACCCGGAGGCATAATCAAATAATCAGGTTCAGCTATACTAATAATCTGAACTTCACCAGCAACATACATTCCTGCCGGATGAACGAATAATTTATATATGTCTCTCCATGTATCTATAGGTAATGTAGACTTAATTAGCAAAGCATATTTCTGATATAATTTATCATCAGTCAAATATCTTTGTTCGTCAGGTCCGATTCGAGATGCTGATATAGTAATCTCAGGAGCATACGGAGTAATGCCTGCGTTATGATTTTCTTTTTCTTTTTCTAAATCATGTACATTACCAACAATAAAAACATTTTCTTTAGTATGTTTTACTTCTACAAATGAATTATAGAATACACGAAAGAACTGTTCGATACTATATTTCGTACCTTTTGATTTATATAGAGTACTTGAATAGTCTGCGGCTTCTCTTTTATTTCTAAATCCTTCGAAGTATTGTTGACCTAATAATAATTCGTCTTCTATAAAAGATAACAGGTCTATATCGACCTGTGTAATATCACGATTTAAAAATAATTCATCTATAAGTTTTGTTGGCGATACATCACTATCTGCATAATCATAATACGCTTCAAGGAAAGATGCAAATTTTGGATATTCTGCCTGAAAATACTCAGGTAAAATACCACTAACTTGCTTTTTATCTTGAACCGATATAGCTCGTCGATTAATATCGCGTAATGTTTTATCTAGTGACATATTAGCTCGTTGTAACTATTTCTGCTTGTACGAATGATGGACCATCATCAAATACAACAATTTGGTTTTGACCAGGTGAAGATACAGATGCATTTGCTGCATCACCTGATATTTTAATGAAGTTATTTCCACCTATAATACTATCTACTCTAATACCTACTAGTTTTACAAGACCTGTAGAAGGTTCATATTCTCCTACATTATCAACAAAAACTGTATCAGTTGCAGTCGCATGCAATTGTAATTTATAACTATCTAATTTATTTCTTATTTCAACACGATTACCATCTACAAAAAATGGTGTAGACTTTATGACTGCCTTTTCATCATTTGGTTCTGCAAGTGGCGAAGCATATCTAAGGTCTACTGATTCAATAGTGCCGATAAAAGGTACAAATCTTTTTTGTAATTTTAAATCTGCACGTGAAGATAAAACAGATGGATCTACTTCATCAACAAGTGCTAACATATTTGATCTACGAAATGACTGATCGAATAATCCTGTATTGTCAGTAAAATATTGTGTAACTACATCATCAACACGATTCTGAATCTCTTGAACAGATGATGATGTAAACTTAGGATTAAATTGGAATCTGACTTCTGTTTCTAAGAATGTAATATCAGGATCTTGGAACTTAATATCAAATGTGATAACCTGCAGCTGGTTTCCTAATGCAATAATATCACCCTTTGTCTTATCAATAGTTGCCTGTGTTACATCATCTTTGAATACAACTGATAAGAACACAACTCCATATTCTTTACGTACAGCATCTTCACCGCCATATGCTTGAATATCTTTTATCAGATAACCAAAGTTACGTTTTACAAGTGTTGCATAATCTACTGCTGTAACCATACGGTTTTGAGATGCATAAGAGAATGGTGCATTTTTACGAATAGATTCTAATGTTTCAACCTCAGATCCAGAAACTGATTTAGTTACTGTAGTAGTTGTAAGATTAAAAGAATTTGTACCAGCGCCGGTAGTCACATTAACTTGTGCTATGGGTGTAAATGTTGTAGCTCCATTTGCAACTGGACCATTTGTAGAAAGATATTCTACTACAATTTTATTTCCTGCTGCTGGGGCTTTACCTAATGTATAACCATCACCAAATGATAATTCATAAAAGCCATTAGGAGTTTCGCGTAAGATATAAACTTTAGATTGATCATCAATAGTATCTGCTTCTTTTAAATCAGTATATGTAGAAAATGTTGTAGTAGTTAGATCATCAAATACACTTACAAATGCAGTTGTCGTATCGATATTTTTATCAGGTATTACATATGTAGTGTCAATAGAGTTTTCGCTGACGATAAATGTTTTAGTGGTATTAGTACCTTCTTTAATTGTAATGTCTGCTCTGTCTAAATTGTCTTTAAATACATATAGACCAAAGCCGTCGTCAGTAGCAGTTATAGTTCCTGTTGTCTCAAATGTATATTGTATATCATCAACTGTTGTATTAAACCTTGTTCCTCGAGGAAGAGATAACACAGATGGCCGGCCTGCAAGATTACCGGTATTGACTGATAAATTAACTGTTGCAGATGATGCTGCCTTTGATGCAGGCATATAACCAATAGCTTCTGCAAGGGATACGACCGATGATCTAAGTTGAGCTGTTGTCAAATAAGATTCATTCAACGCCATATTTGCAATCAATGCATTGTAATGTGTATTGTATGCTAATACGTCAAGAAGATTAGAAAGACCAGAACCCTCATAGTTATAGTCCGCAAACTCTGTATTATTTTTTAACGATAGCTTTAGATTATTCTTAATCGTTGTAAAATCTAAGTCAGTCGATCTAATTGTAGTTGCCATTTACCTTAACCTCGATATAGTAGTTTCTAAATCAATAATCTCTCCGGTAGTCATAACTCTAAATGTAAGCCTCACTCTTAGTGTATATGCATCAGGATTACTAACAACATTAATATCCATAATCTTTGCACGAGGTTCGTACTTATGCAATGTGGATTTTATATCTCGTTCTATACTCCTGTCCATTTGTGAATGAGCTAGTTCAAATAACATACCTGTTATATTAGAACCAAAAGTCATATTAAACGGTTTTTCGTATCGATTCGTAGAAACTATATTTTTTACGGATTGCTTGACCGCATCCGCTTCTAATTTTTTATAGATGTCTCCGCTAGGTTTTTTATCAAATAACAAGTCTATATCGGAATACTTTTTCACTCTCGATGTAAGTATCGAGCTAGCTAAGTTTCCGTCTTCTATTGATAGTTGTCTTGACATCTTAAACCTTTTTCATCTATTTATAACTTTATTTCGACTAATGCATCATTTGATTGCACGTTATTATTGTATAATGTTTGAACTTGTCGCTTAAACCTAATATCTGTAAATGAAGTAATATCAGGTATCTCTACTATAATTTGTGCATTGAGATCTCCGAATGGATCATATGAGTCATAATCTAATGTAAGTTTGTCGAAATAACCTACTTCACTCCATGCCTTAGCTAAATCAAATGATGTGTCTAAATCAATATTACCTGCTTGATCATGTACTTCGAATACTAAAGCTCTACCTTTATTTCTTAAATCGAGTATACCATTTGCTGTAAGCGTCTCTTCTTGTAGTTTACCGGGTGGTCCGATACCATATGTTTCTGGACTATAATAACCTTCAACAACTTTAACTGAATAGTTTTCAAATTCAGTAGGTGTATGATTACTATTTGCTATTGTCTTCATCAATTCTGACATAATAAAGTAATTCTTAGCTATTTGCTGTTTAACAGTATTAGTTAATGCATTGAACTTACCATGATCATCAGTACCAATAAACTTACCTATTGAAGTATTATGGTTGATAAGAGTACTAGTATTCACCGTACCTAATATATTATTTTTAAATTTAAGTTCAGGTATGATATTCCATTTTACTTTTCTTTCACCTGTTTTAAATTTTTGTACCTTCGCAACTCCGCCTACTTGGCCGAGCGGATTGACTCCACGTTGTGAGTTTGCCGTTGATGTTACTGCAATTCTACCAAACTCTTTAGGTTGACCTTGTGCATAATTAGCATTCAATACACCAGATGCAACTTGATATGCTGTAAATTCACTAAAGTCTCTATTCGTTTGTTCTCTCATTTTTGATCTGACTTCTTCTGTAGAATAGTCACGTACAAGAAGTTGATTCTTGAGGTAGTCATCAACATCAATATGAATTTTACGTATACCACGATCTCCTACAGTAAGATATGAATTAGTCATACCTTCAGTTGGATTTGCGGTAGATGTATGAGTAATGCTACCAGATCCGCTACCTCCACCACCGCTTCCATCTACTAATAAATCGCCAACTGAATTAAAGATGCTTATTCCTGCACCGCCGCCTAAGCTACCGGCTGTGACTGCATGATCCGCAGTACCTTTTAGATTGCCATGGAATGAAGATCCGTAATGTACTGTAGTACCTCCACCGATTGTACCTCTATTACCGGCAACTGCGATATCCGTTGCAACAATATTAATATCAGGAGAAGATAAGTTTATCTGTTGTTCAGATGTGTATATACTTGGTCCCTTTGATACTATTTCTTGTGAACCTTCGGTTGCTACTACCAGATCCCCTTTCGTAACAAGAGTCTGCGTACCCAAAGTAAGGTTCGTAGTATTGCCTGCAACACTTTGTACAAACGTACCTGAAACCGAATTACCATAATTTCCAAATACAGACGTCTTCGAATTATTGTCGATTTGCTCGGTTTTACTGCCTCGAGCATGGACATTATAGTCTCTACAATTGACATTATAATCACCTGTTACATTAAGAGTTAAATTACCTTTGTAGGTTAGGTTTGCTTCACCTTCTACAATAACTTCATTACTACCATGACATACTTCTACTTTGTTCTTTGTAGATACTACTAAGACCGTACCGTCAGGTCTCAACTCTACGCCAGCACCAGTTTTATGTCTTAGCATAATTCTTTCACCGCCAGGTGTGTCATTTAATTCTATGACATGACCTGATGCTGTCTCTCGAATATCAGCCATTCCATATTGTGTTGCGGCTGCTGGTTCTACCTCGAGATCTATATTCTTTACAGATCCACCGACAGATAGCTGCTTACCACCGCCACCTCTTGCTGCTTTGTTAATAGAAGACTGATTATGATTTGTTTTACGTGGAAATTGACCTGCAGGATCTGTAAAAGCATTATCATTTTTACCTTGTGTATCAGTAAAGCCTTTACCAAATCTTAAGATTCGATCTACATAGTCGTCATTTTCTGTACTCATGTCACTCTCGCTCTCGCAGCTTCTAATTGTGCTGATGATAATGCTGATGCTGATTGTTTACCATTTGTATAAATGTTTTCTTTATTGAATTTATTATATACGTATTGTTGTACGTCAAAGCCAGGATCTACTTTACCTTGATTTGATGTATCATTATGTCCCCATGCCTGGCCACCCGGCCATACAGTATAGAATGATTCAACAAACATTGCGAATGTATTCCATTGTTCTTCAGTAAAGCTATCAGCTGATGCTAATTTATCAGTATTTGCGTTTTTCATACCTGATGGAGTATTGAATCCACCTACAAAACAAACACCTATCGAATATCTATTATGGCCATATGCTTTTGAGTGTGCACCCACTAAGTTAAGTGGTCGACCCCGTTGTAACTTACCATCTCTTTGTATTACATAATGATAACCACAACCACTAAATTCCCTATCTAAATGCCATCTATGAATATCTTCAGCAGTGATATTTTGATTTGTATATGTAGCAGACCAATGTGTGACAAATTCTGTTATATCACGAGGTGATTCTCTAAATTCAGTTATCAATTCTTCTTTTGATCCTACTATGTCAAATGTATATGCATTGCCATTTGTAGGCGTATCGCTACCTTCCCAAGACAATTCTTGTTTAGTTAAGTCATAGTCTTGAGTAGTCTTTTTACCAATAGCTTTTTCTGTTGCTGCGTCAAGAACGTTTTTCTGGCTAATATCTACTGTATTAACTTTTTCTTCAATCTCTGATGCACTAAAGTTTTTAGAATTTTTTTCTAATAATTGAGAAGCTTCTCTCTTTCTATCTGCTAATAATAATCTTACTGTCTCATCTTTATCACTTTGAGATATGTTAGGCGCTACTTCATCTATGATAGGAAATATGCCTGTTTGTATATTCAGAATACAATTAGCAAGTAGCGAGTTAGTAGGTGTGCCTATAATATTATTAAATGAACTATTAAAAGTTGATATTGAACTTGACAAACCAACGTGTTCATCAACACCTTTATCGATTATCTTATCAATATCATTGACTGATGATTTAGCATCTTCAACTGCAATAGTTTTTAATTCATTTCTATATGTACTTGCACTAGTACTTGTCACTGTTGCAAGAGATTGACCGACGGCTTGTGGTGACCCTGATCCGATTACAGTATTCAATCGACCGGCCACTGATCTTGTACCAGTGATAAGATTAATATCAGAATCATCTGAATCATTTACACTAGTTGCTGGCAGTATTGTGTCAAGTTGTGCAATAGACGGAGCAACGTTAATATTAGATATGCTCTTGATACCACTAATAGTCTGATCACTCTCTAGTAATGACTCGGACTGTAGCTTTGTGGTATTAGCAGCCTGTAATGCTTTCTCTCCTACTATAAGAAAATTAGAGTTCTTAAATGCAGTCAGTAGAGTTAAGTTTATTTCTCGAATATCTACACTCATCCATAAGTCTCCAATACTCTTTTAGCGGCTGCAATACGTCTATCCAGATGCGGAACACCTGGCTTTTCATATTTATTGCATATATGTGTAGTCGCTTTATCTACATTAGTCATGGCTTTAAATGTATTATAACCATAATAGTTACCCTCTGTAGTAAACTCGTAATGAAAGAATTGTAATTGTGTTTCTAATTTACGATAATTTAATTCTCTATCATCAGCATATGCTTGTAGTCTTTGCAATCTACCGGCTGCAGGGTTCCATTGTGCAATACCAAATGATGCTTCACCCGGAACATTAGATGTAACTTCGGGATCCATACCTGATTCTATTATAAAATTACCACATATCGCAGAGGCCTGTATTTTTGAGTATCCATTACCTACAAGAAAGTTAAAGGCTTTTTCTGTATTACTATTGCCAATTAAAGTTTGACTTAATCCGTCGACACCTTTAGGTGGAACATCTCTAGATTCTGTTTCATTCGGTACTTCTGATGCTTCTAGTGCTGGTGCATCAAAATCATCGGGTGGGTATATGTCGTCTGGTCTAACTTCAATGCGTGGAATCGATCCCATAATAACTGGCTGTTGTGATAATTGACCATCCATAAAGAATCCGAATACCATTGCACCGGGCTTAAGACCTGGACTTCGCCCTAATCCACTTACACCATCTTCTGTTGTAGGTACAAGGCACGACGCCCATGGTAATGCAGACTCGGGTACTGCATCAACGTCGTCATTGTGCACACCATATATTCTAACTCTGCATCTACCTACATGTAATGGATCGGAATTGCTTTCAACAATACCAATAAACCATCTTAGTGTATCTCCGTAAAATGTATTCATAAACTAGTATATCCCTTAGGTCCAACAGCTAGGGTTTTATCTGTGCTATTTGTTAATTTACTACATGTCATTGCTTGGCTGTATTTATTTTCACTAAACTTATGCTTTACTTCTAATACGACAAAAGGACCACTTGTAACTTTATCTAAAATATTACCCGGCCGTGGTAAGTTAATCATTATCTGTTCGCCTACAAATACTGTATCTTTATAAAAATTCAATACGCCAGGTAATATTATATTAATTTTCTTTTTATCAAGAGCTTTATGCAATGCATTAGATTTCATTTTGTTAACATGCATTTCTAAATCTTGTTCATCATGATAACCTAATTCATCCATTGTAGTATGATTGACTATTCGATATAATACATTAGGATCATATTGATCTAAAGTTTTTTCTCTTATTTTAAAATCTTTATTGTATATAGAATCATCTTTTGCATCTAATACTTCTGTAATATTGAATCTATTATTTCTATTACGTCTATTAGTACTTAAGTTTAAAACATTATATTGATTTTGTACTGCACCATTCATTAACATTTCTGCTGTGTCATTCGTACCAATATCACGCATGTATTCTATATTAGTAAGTTGAGTTTTTCTATCTGGACTATAGTTTTGTGCATTGCTAAATGTAAAAGGTATTTTATTAATAGGATCAGTCTCTATCATATCTGATAGACTTTTCATTCTAATGCTATCTTCTTTAAGTGTTGCATATACAAAGAATGGATAACCATTTCTATCTGACGCTCTTTTACGAATCGTTTCTACAACTGCTAGCGGAGATATAAACGGAGATATGTAAGTGAATGCAGACTGTGCAGATGTTTTACCTATCAAGTTTAATTCTTTATCAAACTCTGATGATAATACATTTTTAATAATCTGACTAGGCGTACCTTGATATGCATTGGATACTTTCTTTAGAACATCTAAAAAGAATATTTCTTCTGCAATGTAAAAATTGTATGCATAACCGGTTTCATCCATTTTAGTTTTACCGACTGTGCGTGTGATAATAAAATTCTTTTTAAACGTATAGTCATATTCTTGTGCAACTATAGAAAGCTCTAAACGTTCAGTACCATCCATTTTCAATTCTTCAAATGCAAATTGTGTATCTACACAAACCATATTGCCTGTAATATATGGAATATTTACTGATTCGTATAATGTTAATTCCATTATAGTCGCGCTTATATCAAGTTCGATACCTTTTTCGGGTATACTCAATATAACATTATGAAACTGAAATTCACTTTCTGAGGAAACTTGTGACATATTATCTCAATGCTTTGTTAAATTCTGAATATATTTGTCCTATAACATCAGGTCTAATTATTTTAATTCTTTTGCGATTCTCATTTTCTGCAATAAATCGTTCTGAAAATGTAACAGGAGTTACGACAGACGGTGCAGCTTGTAATGGATCTATATCTACATAATTTCCATTTGCATCTTCATAATGATGCACTGCATTATATTGCTTACCAGCGAATTGTACGTTAATAGTATCAGGATTAAAGAAACCAAATCCAGCTTCAACAACCTCAGCAGCTTGAAAATCAAATGAATTTTCTACATCAACTATAATTTGTCCTAAGTCAGGATGTGTTTGTACAATATTTCCAAATGCGCCACTCTTTTTACCAGTAGCACGGTTACCTATTTTAAAATCACCCTTGAACCAATTATCAAATGTACGAATAAATTGGTGAGGATAATACTTACCCATCTGTTCAAATACTTCTTGAGCAGTTAAAGGCCATCCTTCTTCTTTTATTTTATCGTTAATATAATAAAATAACCAGTAATATCTAATATCTCCGTAAAGACGGTATGAAAGAATATCAGGTCTGTCTCCGTCTAATATAGTATAATCTGTATAAATCGTGATATCATCTTTTACTTGATCGATTATATCTACATATGTACCAAGGTTTTGTGCAACAACTGGATCTAATTCGTTGCCGAATCTATATAATACTTTAGGATAATTTCTGAAATGTGGCATTATTCAAAATCTCCCATTATATCATCAGATGCTAATGCTGATGTTTTATTTAAATAATCTCTTTCTATTAATATGTCATGTTTGTTAAGTGGTCTATATTCGATAAACTTTAAAGACATTGTAGCATCGTGATATTTACCATTATCATAAAACGACATTGCAGTTGTATTATATGTTACATCGACCGCCTGCAAATATGCTGGCAAAAATCTAGTTATAATCGGTAATATACGACCATCTTCAGATGTATATGTTGCTTCAATAGTCATTAGATTAGGAAATCTATATGCTAAAGAAACTCCAGTATCACCTGCTCCTAATTCAACAGGTAATTGTTCCATTCTAAAAAAGTCAATTATGTTTTCTATAGCTATAGATTCTTCTTCACTAGTAGGGATCATTTGAAATGTAAATGACCATTCTCTAATATTCACTTGTTTAAATATAGATCTTGTATTTGGACTCACCTGAATACGTGTAGCATTAGTTACACCTAATCCTGCAGACGTATTAAGTTTACTCACTAATCGATTAGCAAGAAGAGATCCAAACTCTCCACTTACATTACCTGCCATCATATCTCCAATACCACCTAATCCAGCAGATAATGCAGAACCCGCAATACTTGCTAAACTGCCAGTTCCACCCATAATTGCAGCAGACACTGCACCGCCTATAGGACCAAGATTTTCTGGTCCGACAGCTACGTTTTCCATTTGTTGTACATTCATAGGTAAAAATAAAGATACGTGTCTATCTTCTAAATCACCAAAATAATCACTATTCTTACCTGTTCTTATAATAGGTTCTAAACCACGAACAGGATTTGCTTCACCTGCATTAGGTCCATCTGGCGATAAATCTGGAGTTTGTTCATCAGTTTTTTTCTTTATAGCTGTAAAATCTTTAAGATTATCGACTAATGCAGTACCTACATTTTCTAATATTTCAGATAAATCTGTATCACCTAGAAAACTACTAACAGTTTGGCCATTTACTTTCATTGGTTGAAAATGCAATGAAGCTCTATAATTAGATTCATTAAGCATTCCTAGTGATACGTTCGGCGGAAACTCGTACCAATACTTTGCACCTTCAGTTATTTTTTCTCTGTGTGGAGGCATACTAATATCCTATAAATAAACATTTACACTATTTATAACAATTTTCATGGCGTACTCTGGAAAATTCAAACCTAAAAATCCTAAGAAGTATAAAGGCGACTTCACTAACATTGTTTTTAGATCGATGTGGGAGAAATATTGTTTTAAATGGTGTGATGAGAATGCAGATGTGAAATCATGGTCTAGTGAAGAGACTGTGATACCATACCTATATGAAGTAGATAAGAAGTATCATCGGTACTTCATGGACCTTAAGATTACATTTAAATCAGGCCAAACAATCCTTGTAGAAATTAAACCATCAAATCAGACCGTACCGCCCGTGTACCCGGGTAGGAAGACAAAGAGATATATCAGTGAAGGTCTAACATATGTGAAGAATCAAAACAAATGGAAAGCTGCACAACGATATGCAAAAGACCGTGGTTATGGTTTTCAGATATGGACTGAACATACTCTTGAAAAGATGGGAATCATGCCAAAGTCTAGTAAACCACTTAAACCATATACACGCAAAAAACGTGTATAAATAGATGCATGGCGACAAGTAATTTATTTTCAGATTTAGAGATTGCAGCATTCCGTGCAGGTATAACACCACGGACAAAAGAATCTATTGCATGGTTTAGAAAGAAAGCTACTCAATTAGGTACAGTAACTGGCGGTTCTATCTTTAGAGATGAACAAGTAAAGATGCGAGCTTCTCTAAGAAATCCAGTAGGTAACATGTATATGTTCTATTATAATGCAAAATATAGAAATACATTGCCATACTTTGATGCGTTTCCACTTGTTGTAATAACATCGCTTGCCGAAGGTGGTTTCTATGGTTTAAACTTACATTATCTACCACCTGTTATGAGAGCTAAAGCACTCAATGGATTGTTGGGTAGTGACGGTTTACCAGCAAAATATTACAAACCTACTATACATAGATACTTAACATCACAAGTACGTAGTAAGTTTGCATTAATTGATAAACCAGAATGGGAAATAGCCACGTTTTTACCAGCAGCACAATGGAGAGGTGCAGGTGTTGGTAAAGTATATCAAGATTCAAGGAGCAAAGTAAGAAATGGCTAGCATAAATGAAATTAAAGCGTTAGCATCTCGTAAGGGTGGTTTCGCGCAATCAAGTCAATTTTTAGTAAAGCTTCCAGATATTGGTTTCTATAACACAAGAGATTTGAATATACTTTGTAAAAATGTAGTTCTGCCAGGTAGACAGATATTAACAAGTGACAGAGTCATAGGTGTTAAGCAAACTAAAGTTGCATATGGATTTGCAACAGGACCCGTAAGTATGACATTTCAAGTGTTAAATGATTATGGTGTAAAAGAATATTTTGAACTATGGCAAAATAGAATAATTAATAATGGAAATTATGCACCAACATATAAAAATACATATGCACGAGATATGCAAATCGTACAATTAAAAAAAGGTGTGGGATTTGATACAGACTTACAACTGGGTCCATTCAGACTAGACATAGATTTATTCAAGAGCGCTAATGTTGTATATGAATGTACACTTTTAAATGCATTTCCAACTTCTATGGTTGATATAGCATTATCTAATGAAAATGGATTAGTCGAATTAACAATGGAATTTGAATATGATAATTGGAAGAGTGCTAGGTTCTACAATGATGCTAGTACTCAAAACTTAAGACTATTAGGAACCCTAATAAATACGGTTAATAATATTGTAAATTAATGAGGTTATATTATGGCACTGCCAAAACTGAATGATACGCCTAAGTATAGCGTAGATATACCATCAATGAAGAAAACGGTTAAGTTCAGACCGTTCTTAGTGAAAGAAGAAAAAGTTTTATTATTGGCAATGGAATCTGATGAAGAAGATCAGGTACTCGGAGCAATAATGGATACTATTGAATCATGTATTATGGACGATATCAATATCACTCAACTAACTACATATGATATTGAATATTTGTTTACAAAGATACGTGGTAAATCAGTAGGTGAAACAACTAGAGTTAAACTTAAATGCGAGACTTGTGAAACAGAGAACGAGGTTGTGATCCCACTAGATGAAATTAAAGTAATTGGAGATGATGTAGATCCAATTATTGAACTACAACCTGGTATGCAACTTGAAATGAGACATCCAGCTTATTATGAATTAAAGAATGACGAACATATTCAATCAGGTGAAACAGCTGCGGCTACATTCGCTATGATTAGGCATTGTCTAAAGGCTATAAAAACTGAAGATAGTATTATAAACTTGAAGGATGAGCCAACTAAAGATGTGGATGATTTTATTGAGAGTATGAATACAGAACAATTTGAAAAGGTCAGAGAGTTTGTAGAAACAATACCGGCCATGAAACATGATGTAGAATTTAATTGCTCATGCGGGCATCATAATAAAATAGAATTGAAAGGAATGCAATCTTTTTTCTAGTGTGTCTATCTCACACGAGCCTGTTAGATTACTACAACACGGTATTTCAACTAATGCAACATCATAAGTATTCGTTGAGTGAGATAGACGGAATGATACCATGGGAAAAAGATGTGTACATTAGTATGTTAGCTGAATTTATAAGAGAACAAAAAGAAGAAATGAATAGGCAAAAATACAATGGTTAAAACAACATCACAAGGACCTGAAACAAGATTTGGCACTCTGTCAAATGTTGTAGATCAGCTAAAACAAACTAATCAGCTTTTAGATAAACAAGGTTCAGCTCTCATTAATTTTATAAAAAGTCAGGAAAAAACAAAAGCTTTAGCTTCTAAAGATGCTTTAGAATCTGGTAGAGAAGGAAGAGCCGGTGGTGGAAGAATGATGGGTGCAGGCCGAGCTATTTTAAGAGGCGGGGCCGAAATGACAGGTCTACCTGCATTAGGCAGAGGCTTAGGTATGTTACTAGCTCCTATCACAGCTGGTATCGGATTCATATTAAAGCCATTAAAATTTTTAGGTAAACTTTTAATAAAAGGTGGACCTATAGGATTATTAATAACTGGTATGTATCTATTTTTTAAAGATATAGCAGAAAATCCTACGTTTAATAAAGTCATAGAAAATCTAAAAACAACTTGGAATGACAGTATTGTTCCAACATTTACAAGTATAAAAGAATCTGTAGATGCAATATTAAGTAATGACGGCGTAAAAGATGCATTTGAATCTATAAAAAAATGGTTTGTTAATTTTAAAACACAGATTCAAGACTGGGTTTTAGTTAACCTTGAAATCATTACAAATACTATAGCAGGTGTTCTAAAAGGCGTAGATGATCTATTAAAAGGTGATTGGAAAGCCGGAATCAGTAAAATAGGTAAATCACTATTTAACGGCATCAAAAATTTCTTCGATAATGCTATGACTAACATATTAGAATTATTTGGCATAGACTTTGGGGAGGGAGGATCTTTCCTAACTAGTGCAGAGGGTATTATCAATACATTACTTATTAATATGCTTTCTAAATTTAATGATTTTAAACAAGGCATTAAAGATAGTTTTGCTTCTATGATTAATTTCTTTGTAGGAGAAAACGGTTATGTAATGACTACTATTACTAGTATGAAGCTTAGTATTACTAATAAGTGGAATTCATTTAAAGAAACTGTCGTATCTACATGGCAAAGAATGGTAGAAGACGTAAAGACTGCATTCACGGATGCAGTAGATAATATAATCTTAAAAAACGTGGCTAAAATTGTAGGTTTAAAAGATGGTATGATTGAGAAGTGGGGTGAAATAAAAGATAGTTTAATGGAATCTATAGGTGCCGTAGCTATGTGGTTTAAATTTAAACCAAGAGAATTAGGTCTTTTATTAGAAGAAAAATGGGTTGAGACTAAAGGTGTATTTTTAGAAAAACTAGCTTCATTTGCTGGCACAATCCAAGCAATTCCTTCTCAATTAAAATTAGCGTTATTAGAAAATCTCAAAGAAACTCCATTACTAGGAGGATTAGTAACTGATAATATGTTAGCTAATGCTCGAGCAAATGTTGATAGTGGAAAAGGTTTTGCTGAAATGCTTATAGCAGATCAAAGGTCTAAAACCCAAGAGGAATTGAAAAGAATACAAAAAGATCGTATTGCTTTAGGAATGGAAAAGATAAGAGCTGAAAGAGCTATGACGACTGTTTTACAACAAAATACTGGTGGAACAACAGTTAATACAACTAATTTAAATCCTAATTCAGGATCGGTAGCTGACCCATACGCATCAAGCTATATGGGTCATGCATTACCTGGAGCTTTTTAGTCAGCGTTTGCTAACCGAGCGAAGTAGCTCATAGTATCTTCTTCGTTTTCTTCCGATACTTGCTCAGCAGTTACCGGTTCTTGTGGGATGTGAGGATTCACAGCCGCTGCTGGTTCTTTAGGTGGCGCAACCTCATCTAGTGATACGGCTGCGGCAACTGTTTGTGGTGCAGTCATTCCAAGAATAGTATTCAACTTAGTCTTTAGTTCATCATATGATTTATAATTCTTTGGATCTGTCCACTCAGATAGATCATGCATCTGATTATAGATTGTTTCTAAAGCTGCATCATCATCTGCTATTGCACTTTTCGATGCAAATTCAGATTTATCATAGTTACGATACCCTTCAACCTGACGAATCTTCAGTTTAAAGTTAGCACCTTCCCACATGTCGAACGGATTCACCGGTTCTTCATCTTGGAATTGTGGTTGCATCATATCCATAATCTTATCGAAGATCTTCTTACCATACTGATACATGAATATCTTGCCTTCGTTGGCAGGATTACCTGGATCAGATACAACAAGAATGTTTGAGACATAATGAAGTCGACGCTTTTGTGTACGTGCTTTATCTTTGTCTGCTTCGATACCAGAATTCCATAGTAGAGAGTTCATCTCACCGACTGGATCATTCAATCCAATAGATGTTAGTGACTTTTCAATATACCATTGACCTTGTGGACCTTTAAATCCATGATCCCAATATCGGGCCCATGGAACATCTTGTCCTTCTCCGGCTGGTAGAAAACGAATGACTGCGTAACCATTACCGGCTTTATCAACCGTTGGCTTCCACATTCTTTCGTCTACATAGGATTTTTTTTCTGTATTACCGCCACCGACTGCTTCGGCTGCTTGTAATAAATTTGATATTTGATCGCGATTGCGTTTTAAGTTTGCAAAACTCATATGTTACCTCATATTGCTGAAATGTTACTGAAATATTATACACTGGATAATTCATAATGTACATGTATATTTATTCAAAAAAACTATCATCCAGTGAATTTGTTTTAGGCAATAAATTAAGAGACATTGCCTCAGCCTCAAGTTTGTCCTTGATAATAGGACTCACAAACTTTCGAACATCTTCTGGTTCGATGTTGTTCTTTTCGCAGATGTCGAGGATTGCATCCATATAGGATAGCTTCTTCTGTACAACAGCCTCCTCGATCATCTTGCCAAATTTAGATTTAGTTAGAAACTCTTCGCTCATTTAATCTCCCATAGTTAAGTCATCCCAAACAGTTCCGATGTCTGAGTAGAATACACCATGCGTACGTTTTGCCATACCGTCTTTATCATAGGCAGGCACAACACTACGCCATTTAATTTTATTCTGTTGATACTCACCATAGCAATCATCAACATAGTCACCATCACGTAAGTACTTCTCAAGATTACGAATGTAAGCCTGATGATTAGCTACACGTGCAGGTGCACCTTTTGTATTTGCTCGTAGATCTTTACGAGCGAGTGCTAACTCTTCACGCTGAGTCTTAATCCAACCTTGTATCTTTCGAAAGTGAAAGGGATCATCCTCAGTCCGTGCAAGCACAGTCTCGTGGATGTATTTGTATTGAGGTGGATTAGCCGCCTGTCTTTTTGCTCTAGCTTTTGCTAGACGTTCACCAGCTGCTTTGCGCTGTTCTTCTGACATAGGCTTGCGTTTTTTACGAATTTTAACCATACTATTTCTCCTTCATAATAGTATTCTATCACAGTTTTACGCAATTGTACACAGTTAAATTTATTTTTTTATGAGGTGTGATAATTATGTTACACCTCTGAATCAGGATGTAAGATAATTTGCTCACCATCCTGATCAATTCCTGTTTTTAGAAAACCTTTATCAATGAGAATTGTAATAGTCGTATCTATTATTTCGTCAGTCTGACGTTGTGCATATGACTTACCGATCATATACGCAACACCTGATGCAACGAATAATAGTATCCACATTAATATCTGATAATCAATACCTGTCATTCACATACAAAGCTCACTACATTAGAAATCCTAAATGATCTCCAACCTTCTTTATTTACATCCCATACAGCAAGAACCTCTTCGTTCAAATCACGAACTTTCTTTTGTGTAATAGGATCTTTAGTCGCTTTTGGAATTACATCTTCCCTAAGCGTACAAATCATATTACGTTCCTCGCCGTTTAGTTTTGTAAATATCACTCGACACTGTGATGTTTGCAGCATCTCCATCATCTCGTTTCTTGTAAGCATCTTTCACCTCCAATGTGTATGTGCCTTCAGGTAATGTCCAAGCTTTCATTAGCTTGTAATACATTGTTGCAGTCATAGTTATAACGTCAAAGAACTGTATTTTTTCATTCCATTGTCGTATATAAACTAAGTCGTCATATATGAGCACAGAAACATCCTCACCACCTAAGTCATTTAAAATGGTGATCAGTGTTTCATCCATATCATTTTCGATAGTAAACATTAGTCTATCATAATCTCTTCTTCCGGTTCATATTCGATAAACATCTTTAATGTTCCGCCGTCATCTTGTAAATCAAATTGTACAGCAGTTACATTATTTCTTACAAGCTGTCTACCATTATTATCTATAACTTCAATTCGTTCAATCTTTTCCCAGTCCATACTCAAATCCAATCACTATACCAGGTTCAATATTACCATTTACATCTTCAGCTGCTGGACTAATAAAAAAGTTTTTATATGTTGCTCTCATAAAAGGAACAACATCATTGAGTTCGTCGTATCCAGTAGAGATTCCTATCTCAGCACCAAAGTCTTTATATTCATATCTATAGCCGGCATACAGACTCATTCTGTCCATACTATTATAATATGCACCAGCAATTTTACCGTCATCTTGCCATCTCACGTGTGGGTGTATCTGATTATAATCGCCTTCTAATCCTACGTGAAGTGATAAGCCTATGGCAAGTGCGAGACTACTCATCGCCTCATCTTTGCCATAGCTTCTGCATCTTTCTTACGTGTAACAGGTACACTATTAGATTTATGCATAGTGCCTATACCAATGATATAGTCACCTGTGTATTGATTTGCCTTGCCCTTTGGACAAGTGCCAGGTATGGCATCAGAAGTCTTAACGCCTGAATCTCCATCATTTCTATATGTAGGTATTTCTGATCTAACATCTGATGCCTTACCCTTTACGCCCATCTTCTTTAGAAAGGCTTCGTGATGTGCCATGGCTTCTTTCCATCCAGGTTTACGTTTAACCTTACGACGGCTACCATGAACTTGTACACCACGAATCATATGCATACTCATAATAATCTCCTTGTCAATTGGAGGGGCTTCTCGAGTGCCCCTCCAACCTATCTGCATTTAACGTATGCAGCAACCGACTGAGTTTATCGGTACCAGTGACTAAACCGACCTAAATGCCCTGTACAGGAACTTTCAATTACATCTAGGCTTTTTTGGGTACGTTTGGCGTAATTGCCAGGCTTTCCCCTTTGCCTATTAGTCCCAATCGTTATCGTAACGAGTGGTTTCGTACATGGTTTCACCATAGTACTCTTTTGCATAACTAGATGCATCTGTGTATTGATAGATGTTAGTCTCTTTAGGCAAAGGCATGTCTTTCAGATTCTTAGACTTTTTAATCTGAGGTTTAAGAGCACGTGTTTTACGCTTGATAGCGTCCATTCTCTTTTTACGATTAAGATGATCAGCTGCTTTTTTGATAAGAGCCATACGTTCGTCATAAGTAGTTGCTATAGTCATGTGACCTCCATAATATAATTTGATCCTACACTATTGGTAGGTATTTGTACATGTGACAGGATGTCACACCTAATCGTAGCACATCCTGCCATCATGCATTCTGAATACATCAGTCAACTGATCATCGAGATATTCTAGATCATCTTTGTTGCACTGAAACCTAATGCCGATTCCACCTGCATTTTCCCATGCAATGATGTTTGAAGGCTTATCATCAATTAAGATGTTAGGTTTACCAGACAATCGACTGATTGCATACTTATGCTTATTAGAAGTAAAGATAAGCTTCTCAAGATCATCAGGCATAAAACCGTGAATTGTAAGCCACTTACGTTTCCAAAAAGCAGAGTTGTAATGATCATCTCGTAGAGGTGAAGAACAGATTCCCCAATCTCCATCTGAATGTTCTTTTACAATCTCAACGATATCGGCAGCTTCAGCAAAAGCAGGAATCTGATAAAAGAAATCTGTATTGCGAATCTCATTCAAGCATCGCTCGATATTCTTTATATCTTTCCAGTGATCAGCACCGAAATCATCTTCTAGTTTTCCAAAGAAGTCAGCAATGACTCCATCCATATCTAAATATACTGTCATTACACACCAAACCTATCTGCTATTTCATCTAGCGCTTCTTGTCCGCCTGATGATAGCCTATCCCAATCGAAATATAAATCTTCGATTAATTTTTTCACAAGAGTAGCACTCCATCCTTCAACAGTCAAAGCCTTTATATCAGCTATGTAGTCTAGAGTTGCTTTTCCACTAGATGACATTCGATAATAATCGAAATATAAGTCATCAATTAATTCTTTATTTTTTTCAGAAACACCCATTAAGCAGCCTCCTCTTCCATCGCTTTTGCAATGATCATGTTTGAGCGATAATGAATACCGAACTGCTCAACCGCTGCTAACTTAATAATCCTACGAAACTCAGGAGCTATTGTGTCTTCACAATATTCCCAGTTGATTTTTGCATCAAAAGCAAGTTGACTACGAACAGTAGGAACAGGTACCTCAGCATAGTTCATGCCAAAGATAGAAGCAAATTCTTTACGACGATTTGCTAAACCATTGTTGAAGCAGTCATACACAGCATTCTGAGCTTTACGAAATCTCTCAAGATACTTGTTAGCTGAACGAGGTGATTCTACTGAACCTTCAAGAGGAATTAATTCATTCAACTTGTCAATTACTGTCTCTAGATCGCCAAGACTTTTTTGCATAAACATAATAATCTCCTTCATGTTATATTAATAATCTAACATGTTTCATATCAAATGTACATAAAAAAATGCGCATAAAGCGCACTTTTTTCATTTTATTTAGTTATTGTGACATTTATGTCACACTATTGTGATAATGGATTATCTAATGCTTCTTGTAGTCTTTCGAATATTTCTTTATCTAATGCCTTCATATCAGTTCGTATATCTTTATCTAATAGCCTTGCACTAGCTTCTATTTCACGTATAGATGCGGTAACATCTTTCTGTTGTTCATTCATATCATTTCGTATAGATTCTAATGTATTACCTATACTAGCTTGTGTAGCTTTAATTCGTGCTTCTGATTCCTCAAGGTTGGTACTGATCTTATCTCTCAGATCTGCCATCGTGTCTTGATTATCTTTCAGAGTAATTCTAAATCTCTCTTCAAATGTATCAAGCTTTGTATATACGTCATTACGTAGTTTACGTACAGTTGCTTCTGCTCTTTGTACTTGTTCTTCTAAAAGGACTATTTGTCCTTCTAGTCGTGAAACATCATTGGCTAAGTCTTGTCTGATCTCTGTCGTATATGCTATAGCATCGTTTAGTTTTTGTAATTGTAAATCATTAGCGGCCGCTATCTCATCTACATCGACATTCTGAACAATCTCTCTCATGTCCATATAGTCTTTGTAGAATTCGAATCCTCCCCATGCAGCACCACCTAATGTAGATAATGCAGTAAGAATCACCATCATCTTACCGCCTCTAAAAGTCATGCCTCCGAATTCCATCTCAGCCATTGATCAGTCCTTGTAGTTGTGGACCAAAACTACCAACAGCCCATAGCATGATAACTAAAGCGATTACTCCGATTAATACCCATTTCATCTTGAAATCATCTACTGTCATTTTAAATGCAAACAATTCGTTACCTAACACACGAATTGCCATTTCTAATTTGCCTTCTGGTTCATCTGCCATATCTATTCCTCAAATTGTAATTCTTTGAGAGATTGAATTTCTTTTCTTAGTTGTTCCAACTCTAAAGATTTCTTTTGCAATTCTAATTCATATAATCTATTACAGTCAATTCTTTTCTTTGGTTTAGATCCGAGTGGTATTACTATCCGACTATAAACACCGATACTGCCAACATCTTTCTCATTTATCCAATTGTTCATCGAATCATATCTACCACCATCTATGAGTCCGGTTACACCAAACTCTAATGTGGTTGCAGAACCGATTGCATTCGAACAATCCATTTGACCTGATTTAAATTTATCTGATTGATAACTACCAGGTGCACTTGGTAATTGTAGGTTTAGAGATTCTGCATAAGCAGAACCAGCCATCATACAAATAACCAAAATAATATATCGCATTATAATCTCACTTAACTCTGGAGCAAATCCTCGATCTAACTCCCGTACCTGTCACTTCAGATTTTAAATGCTTTGATGTAGTGCAAATAAACTCTATTCGTTCAAGGTCTTGTTTTCTGATATTGACGTCAAAATCTGCATGTTCTAGATGCTCTAGTTTCATTATCTTATTTTTCGAATGAAATGGTATTTTATTCCATTCCTCATCATGTACAGATACTTCATAATATTTTACATCCTCACGTCTGTTCCACATATGTAACTTAGCAAAGTATACACCATCAACAATATGTGGTTTAAACTCAGGATATGTCGGCGTCAGTTCATGGGCTGCAGCGCTACTCGTAAATAACACCGCAGCCATTAATAATTTCCACATCGCGTGTCTCCCTTTTAGAGGGTATTAGTCGGCAACACACGTAGCTGTAACCATAGCTTTGTACTCGCCACCTGGAAATGGTTTACCTTCACCATATGTGACTTCTGATTCAATTTTAAACCATGCACTTCCGGCTTGTGATAGTGCAAATTCTGTCCACTCGTTGTATTCAGTTTTTGCATCTTCATAACCTGACATAGCTGTAACTGTACCAGATGAATATGTTGTTTCACCATCCCAATTCACAGCATCAGTTAAATTAGGTGATGTTGTAAACTCAGTTGGCCAACCAATCTTAGCGGTATAAGCATCTGCAAGAGTCACGTCGTAACGTACCATCGCGTCAATACCACCATCTGCAGCTTTAGTACTCAACTCATCGGCTGTTGGGTTACCATATACACCTGCAGTAGATGTGTAAACGGAACACTTAGACGATACGGTACCAGATATCTCAGTCGCCCAAGCACCAGTAGTCGCAAGTCCAATTGCTCCAAGGGTTAAAATAGTTCTGAACATTTGTTTCTCCATTATCGTTCATACTGTGAGCGAACCATAGTTCTGTGATTAGCATCAGATGCTAAATTTCTCAACGCTCGTCTATTATCTGGATAATCTGTAGTCGGTAACTTAACTGTTTCCTCATACACACCACCCGGCAATGATGTAGCATAATATTGATTGAGTTTCGGCACTTGCGCTAATTCTGCAAGTATCGAGGCCTGCTCACTTGTATCAACCATGGCTTCCAAACTGTTGTCAGCTCCTAGTTGTTCCTCCAGGCTTTCTTCTTCTCTTTCCTCTTCTTCAACTTCAAGTTCTTCTTCTTCTTTTGGCTTCTCAGCTTCTTCTGCAAGATTAGCTTGAACCCATTCATCATAAAAAGGATCATCGACTTCAGGTGCTTCAAGATTAGCAATGTAATCTGATAAAGCAGCTTCATAACCAGGACATATTGGATCTGCAAGAGGTGTTAAATAACACTTTTCCAATGTCTCATCAATGACCATTTTATAATTATATATTACAAACGGATCTTCTATAGATCCTTCACCTTCAACTTGTAATGAACCATCTCCCCATCGATTCGCATTTGTATATCCAAATCTAAAAAACTTTTGTATCGTGCCACCGTACTGATTACTCCAATCATCTGTATGCTCAAATACTTTTTCACCAGGATTTGCAAGATCTTCATGTGACAAAGTTACAGTTGCATCGTCCTCTTGTTCTTTCACCATTGTATATCTATAATACAAACCATTAATCTCAACAGTCATAAATGGCTGAGAGAAATCAGGCAATATATTTTTCATAGCCCAAGCAAGTCCATCTCGAGCTGCATTATTAGTTGATGCGTAGGTAGTGTCAGAGTAGCAGTAAGAGTAAGAGGCCACCCACAAAACCGCCGCCCATGAGAGTCGACTTAGTTTCATCGTCCATATCCCTAATAATATTCTTCTGTGGTTCTTCAGGCTGACGTTCACTATCTGCCAACCAAGCAGCTTTTGCTGCATCACCTATCATACCATCATAAGGACAAGGTGTACCTGCATCCATCATCGCATCAAATACGCGAGGATCTTGACACATAACTGAAACCGCTGCTACTTTCATACCCATATCATATAAGGTCTTTGCGTTCTTCAGTTTCTCACAATTCATATCCCGTACTGTCTTGCCAGCCGAGATACCTAAAATCTGTGTTTGTACTGCACCAGAAACTCCAACTGTACATAAATCTGAATTTGCTGAATTGATTGATGGTGCAATAGCGGAAGGGGGCGGTGATTTAACCGTTGTAGTAGATGTGCTTGTACTATCAACTGTAGATGTGTTAATGTTATCAGTTTTGATTACATCTTCGGGGGCTTCTTGGCCTAAAGATGCCGTGGCGATAAAAATCATAACCACTAGTAAACCTAGTTGTCTGAGCATATTAAAATCCAAAATAATTTATATATGCTGTATTTATACTAAAGTTTACTTTCAGCGCCTAGCCATGCAAAACATTTTGCGTCAATTGGTTCATATTTTAAACCTAATTGAGTTTCTGTTAATAGCTGTGCCATTTGAGCATTGATTGTTGCCCAACATTGTTCTTCTGTCATAAACTTCATTCTAGAATTTGCAATCTCACATGAAGTAAAACTATGTGGCTGTCCTATAAGGCACCACATTACGGCTGCCGTAAATATTCCAGAGCCCATATTATTTTCCTTTATAAATTTTTTGTAGATGAGTTTCAAACTCTTCTACTTTTGCAAGTCTATTAGGCCACAGAATATATTCTTTCTGTGGATTCTTCTTAAGGTTATTTAATAATGGTACTATCGCATTATATAAGTCGTCTAATTGCTTTTGATTAGACTTAGCAGTCTCACCAATTGTGGCTGCCTTCTCTTGTTCTTTTTGTACTGCTTCAAGTTCGTTTTCATCAACTGCTGTGAAACCGAAATCAAATAAATCCTGGCTCATTTCTATCTCCGTAAACAAATGGTGTCATTACACCATCTTTAAAATGCGAGTACATATTACCTTCTTCTGTTGGTGGTCCAAAATTAAAACGCTGTGCCAACAATTGTCTTTGTCTTGTTCCCTCTTCCACTGACGATGTAGTCCATGTCTTCCAGTCTTTATCGCCATATGGATATACTACTATTGTGGCTTCACCCTCTTCACTCAAACCACCATATGTACTATTCTCTATATCGTTCCGTGTCTTTTTCATCCATTTATAGAGAGACTTTAATCTTGTTGTGATTGCAATCTCATGAATAGGAGTAGGACATCTAAACTGAAAACCTAACTCGTAGACCGGTGTGTTATGTTCAAACTTGATATCTTTCATCAGTTCATACATATTTATCTTTAATTCAGGCAGTTTAACGCCTTGTTCTATGTCATCTTGAAATGCCGTATAGACATAGCTATCTTTGTTTTTATACGGCGTTATAAATTGAATATAGTCCGCCGAAAAGTTACCTGATACTATTGTATCAAGTTTTTCGACAGACTCAGGAGAAAATTCTAAGGGCTCTTCCCTATTAATATTTACATCTTTTAAATAATCATAAAAGATACTAGCGTACTTCGGATTCTTTTTCACGTTCTTTCTTTAGCTTCCATAACATCCATTCGTAGTATCGAATAGGTTCATCATCTTCAGTCGAGTGTGACATATTCCCTCAAATTAATTAATTGCTCTCTTAGACTGTTATTTTGAATTTGCAATTTTCGTACTTGTTCTTCAAGTACTGCAATACGTCCACCATCACCAGCTTGAATAGTACCTAATTCTATACGAATGTCTTGATCCATTGCAGCTGCTTCGGCAAAGCCTTCTAATGTTGCTGATTCAAGATCGTTCATCTGATATTCTAATGACATGATTTCAGTTTGAGCATATACAAGATCGTCTTGTACAGTTTCAATCTGATCAGCAGTATGACCATTCATTAATGCACCTATAATAAGTGCAATTATAGTTTCCATTTTTTTCTCCTACTTTTCAAATCTTAATACATATCGTTTGCCATCAACATAGAATCGAATTGTAGAATGACTATAAACATCTACTAACTGACTACTAACCGAAGTAACATCATTACATACTAATTTCTTCTCATAACCAACAATAGTCTGAGTTTGCTTAGGTTGTGCACCCTTATCAGCGCCTACTAAGCCACCCATTATTGCACCAATAGCTGCACCTTTGTCATCGCCTGTTACAGCTTTGCCACCTGCGGCACCTAATAGCATACCTATCAAAGCTCCGCCTGATGCATTGCCTTGACGAGTTGTTGTACCATAAATTGGTACATTCATATTTTCACAGACTCGTTGAGTAGTCGGTGTGTCTACACGCATAGTCTTTGTATGATCATAGACTCTTACGTCTTTTACCTCAGCAGCAGCGGCCGTCGCAATTCCCATTGCAAGGATCGCCCCACTCGCAGAGGCACTTAGGCTTCTTAGATTCATGTCTCATTAATCTCCAATCCAAATGTTAATAATAGCTAAATTTCCGTCAATACTATTTATTGACCACTCAAAGCCGCTACTTCTCAATAGCGACTTTAATTCTTCTAATCTACTAGCTTCGACTATCATATCCGGCCTGCTGTATGCAAGATGGTATTCCACATTTTGCGTGCACCATCGTCGTCAGCAAATCCTTCATCACTAGCAAAATCCATGCTTGAAGATCCGTAAACTACATTAGCAATGCCATACTTTTCGATTAGCTCAACGCCATCTACAATTGTATCAGCTCGTCTGCCAATTTCACCTTCAGGTGTACCAATAGTAAAACTAATTCCACCTTCACTTGCACTTAAATAATTAATTCCTAAAGTAGCCATATCTCACTCCATTCATTTTCTATAATACTAATATAATACTTTTCACATGGAATGTACATAGTTATTTCACATTTTTTTAAAAAAAGTTAAATGTGTTACTTTTTTGTCACAGCTGTCTGTCTTATATTATCTACTGCATCAGCTACGCGTGACGGATATTCTCCTAAAAAGGTTCCTGCTTTTAGATCATCTATTTTGATGTGATCCTTGTGGAAATGCTCTATTGTGTCCCAACTTTCAATCATCTTCTTTGAAAGACGATCGAATACCCCATCCGACACCAGTGGATCATCTTCCACGTAATACGCGTAAGATGTCATAAGATACCACGGAACCATCATGTTCGGATTCCGGTCTGTCACTTCTAGCATTATTTTCTCTATCATCATTCGATCTTTTTCTTGTTGTCGTGGGGAGGTTGTGGACATTGCTTGACCAATCATCACACGGATCATCACCTGCATGAGCTTGACGCTCATCAGATAATACCATATGTCTGTCCTTTAATTGTTATCTCATATAATATTTATATTAATAGACCTTTATGTCGACATTTTTTCCTTTATTAAATTTTAAATTGTCGTGTTTGTCCATGTGTAATACTATCTGCACATCTGAAAATTCTTCAAACATTTTTTCCCAGATTTTACGCCAATTATTTGTGAGACGAGTATTGTTATTATCGCCTCGGTCTGATTGTAAATAAAAGTCTGTGGCTGAAGATAAATCAAAGTTAAACATAGAATCGAATCCATATAGATGTGCAGTTTTAGGTTTAAACTTTGTAATGCCATAATGAGTTGCTACGTGTCCACAATTAAAATCTGTATATCCGGCAACATACTTAGGTAGGTGTGTATAAAATTCTCTAATAATAGGTGCTTTTTTCATATAGAATGATTGGTGCTTTTGCATATATTGCTTTGGTCTCCAACCTAATACCCATGGCTGAGGCGGAATTACACCATCTTTATTGATTGCATTCATCATTTTAAAATCAACCATAACAGTTGCATATGCATCAGGTATTGGAAGATGTGGAATATTACAAGTTAATTTTCTACCAGGCGAACCTTGCTTATAAAGTGTAGCTGATGGTCCATTACCAATCACATGAAGTATATCATTCATTTCATCATCTCTCGTATTTTATCTTTGCCTTTTGCTCCAGTCCAGTGAATAATCTTTGGATTTGGTGGTGCTGTATTATCTAGAAGATCAAGTCTTAATGTATTATATATTCTAGGTAATTCATTAATATGCGTGAGCTCACGTAGAGGATCGCCGCCTAACATCCAATTTAAAACTTCTTGATCTCCAACTTCTTTGTGTTTCTTTTCCCATATGATCCGAGCCCATTCACGTAAGACTGCTGGTCTTCCTGTATATGCAACTACACCTGAGTTAAACCATCTACCCCGCTCGGGCCTACGTGTGGACCATGGTTGATCAACCGCAATAGTAATCTTACCTTCTTGTACATAATCAAATATGCCATTTAGATTACCACGAATCTCACAATCAGTATCAATCCAACATACTTTATCTGCCCATTGAGATGCTTCTAGCATAATCTGTGGTTTTTTAAACCAACCATCTAGCTCAGGATAACCTTGATCAAAGTCTACAATGTATAAATCATTTTCGTCGCCATGATACTTTTCAAAGTTTTCTATAATCCATGGTAACATCCATTTATTTTTCTCATCACAACCAGTTACAAATATATTAGATGATTTCATATTCGTCACTCCAGTTATGTTTAGCTAAGCAACCTGCTTCTTTTTGTATTGTAGTAAATGAGTCTTTACATGTGACAGGCCATGGATGATATTCTTCTAACCATGGAAACCAATGCTTATTTAAATATACATCAGTCGGTTTTGCATTCTTAATTCCGTTGATGAGTAAGTCAGCTCCTTGTTTATTCAAACGATAAGCATGAGCACCAGGAAAATATGGTTTTGATATAAGAGGACCAATGCCTCCATATAGAGGCTGAACCCATTTTCCATACGATGGTTCACCAAGATTTACACAACCAAAATAAAAGAGTGGATCTGGAATAGGACCTAAAACATATGCATCATGCTCAAAGACTGTGACTTCTATATTTTCTTTTGATGCAATTTCCCAGCAACTATAATGTGATAGGAAAGCTGCCATACAATTTTCTAATCGAGAATACTTTTCTACGAATCCCTCTTCAGGAATCCCACGTTCGACAAATGCTTTTTTGATATCTGTATTTTCTGGTGTACATGCTGGAAAATGTTCTATTTCTAATCCATGTGCTTTACCAGATAATATGCAACGTTTAGCTGCTTCAACGGACTTCTCGTTGTCCATAATAGTAATTACATAATTTTTCATGTTGTAGTGCTGGGTAAACCTTGTACTCTTGTATAGTGATGTTTAGTTACACCCATTCCTCTCACTAGTTGTTTACACATTATTGCGTCGTTTGGCCAAAGACCATATTTAAATACGGCTGACATGCATCTCTCTGCACCCTCTGGTGTTATTATATATGCTGAGTTTCCGGCTATGCCTTGTGGTATATTGAACTCATCGATAGATGGTACATTCTGTACAAAGTTAGGATCTAATTCGATTAGTCTCTTAAACTCTCGTGCTTTTCTTGTAGCTCCGAGTGGATCGTTTATACCAATAATCTGATAATCCCATTCTAAAATTACATCAATAGGAATCTGTTTAATAAAATATGCATCGTGTTCTAATATAAGAAATGTTTCTTTTGTCTCAAAGCATTCTGCCCATAATCTAAAATGACTCATAGCACAAGCGATTCTTGCCTTAGGATCTCTACCAACATATGCGCGCTTTATCAGTCCAGTTGCGAAGTCACTAACTTGGCCTTCCCATGGATAATTCCATGTGATATCAAAATCTACCATTTCTGATTCTGCTGTCCACGGGGTAGAAGCTTCGAAGTTACCGATAGAAAACTCTTGCTCAGTATCTTTATAGCTTTTTAGTAAACGATTAAATCCTAATTCGGATGTCTCATTACCCGGTATTACTATTACTTGGGCTCTCATTTTTTCCTTGCAGCGTAGATAGTACAATTTACCCCATGGGTTGTGTTGTAAAACTCATCTACGAATTCTAATCCACCATGTTTTAATATGTCCATTACTTCTTTTCTGCTTTCAATTTTCAATGGATCACTTGGTCTGGATACATTAATTTTACGATCAGTAGACATTTCCAAAAATGCCCATCCGCCTTGTTTTAGTTGATCTCCCCATGTCTTAATACATTTCCATGGGTCGTATGAATGATCAAAAGAATTAGAATATAGAATATCAAAATGATTTACCCATTCTTTCTTTTGTTCATGAAAGTCATGTTGTACAGTCATATTGAATTGTGTAGCAGTTTCAGATATTTCTGTACCTATAATTTCTACGTTTTCACCATAAATTTGTTGAAAATAATTTTGCTCAGATCCATTGCGTGTACCATGACATATAATTGCTTTAGGATATAAAACTCTTGAAGCAATTTTATCTAATGTACTTTTTTGTACCCAAACACTTGCAAGCTTTACTTTGTTAGCTTTTGTTTGTTCATCTACATATTCGTCATAATTTTTATATTCATAAATTTTCATTTTACATCATTGTATTCAACTGGAATACGTTCCTCTCTTTTAATTACTGTATAACCGACACTATGTGTATAGTGATCAATAATAGTCCATGATTGTTCTACCTCAGTGATATAATCAACAATTGTTCTTAATATACCTGAATTAGATCCATAATTTGCTGTATCGTGAAATACAATATATTTTTTTACAGATGGTGCATGAAGCCTTAATTCATTCATTAAATGATTAGGTACGTGTAAACTATCTATATGTAGTAAATCACAATTACTAACTGACCCTTTGTCTATACTAGATTTTACAACATAGTTATATACTATGCCTTGCTTCTTTGCATATTCTTCAAATAAATGTGCATAAGGTTCATAGTAATCTGGTTGTATATCATAACCAGTTAATTGATACGGATTTGCTAACATCATAGCAGCGAGTGTACCGCCTTGACAAACACCTAGCTCTTTTACCATATTTACATCTTCATCTTGTATACAAGTTCTCAATGCTTCATGATGTGCAATATATTCTCTGCCGTGTGCAAGTGCTTGTTTTTCAGAAATCTCTTTATAAAATTGTTCAAGGGTTTCACAATGTGTTAAGTCTGGTCTAATCATCTTTCATTCTCTTCATAGCTTTACGAATTCCATACCAAAACCATATCTTCCAAAATATTTTAGCCCATGGATCTGTATACATTATATAATGCTGAATCTTTTTTATCATTATATCATATTCATTAGGTCTTGTACATTCTCTCCGCGATTAGGTAATTTATCTTTGAGAAAGAAATGTACAAAATTGCATTCTTTAATATTCGTATTTGCTGTAAACAATCCATTCCATTTCCAGTCTAAATTGTTTACAAGCATTCGTTCTTTCTTTACCCAATAATTAAGTAAAGTCTGGTCTGTTGACCATTTCCATGGTCCCATGCCATCAACAAAAGCTTTAAACTCTGGTCGACGGATAAATTGTTCGGGTGTTTGACCTCGCAGATATTTACTAATAGATTTATTGATAACCATCATACCCATATTGTAAAAGTCTGCACCTAAATTATTCCAATCGAATAATTCAGATATTCTGTTATGTGCATATTGCATTCTACTATAGTTGTGAATCTTTGCCTGATATTCAGGCGTGATTGCCATAGTTCGTTCTATAACTCCAGCAAAATCACAATCAGTGCCACTAGCGCTAAAAACACATTCGTCACAATCAGGCCGTATAAAAATATCAGCGTCAATAATAGCAATTTGATCGTACGAATCGAGGTAAGCGAAAGCATTTTCTTTTTCATAGATTGGAAGGAATCCACCATATTTTTCATATGACTCTCTACTCCTATTTGTTGTAAAAATATCCGGCGCAATGCATAGAATAGGCTCACGTTGAATTAGATAATGTGCGCCTATTCTATCTGCATATTCTTTCACACTTTGTGTACAGTGATCATATAAAGCTGATCGCTTGCCGGTGTACACTTGGTAAATCAATCTTTTCATAATAATACTTATCTTTATTTTTTATCGGTTGGCTTATCTTTCTTGGCGTAAGCTTGTGCACCAAAGAATGCCGCTACTAAACCGGCAATTGCCACAAAATATGTGGGTGCGATGTTACTAATAAGCTGGGCCGCTGTTTCTTGACCTAAGAATGATGTAACAAGGATTACTACTGGATATAGTAGCATTCCCCAAAGAGCAAACCATGCCATGGCACGTATCTGATCTTCTTTTGCATCTTCATTCTCAAATCTTACTTTTTCTTGTTCGAGCCTCATCATCTCTTCAGCTTGCTTCATCTCTTCATCAGTAATTACGCCATCACCATCTGTATCAAATTGTGCGTAAATTGAATCGGATTGAAGTACCTTTTCTTTTTTATTTGGCTTCACCTTTTGCTCGACGCCGAACTTGTTCTTTTTCGTCGCCATAAACTTCTCCCAGTATTTGTTTTGATAGTTCCATCACGGGTTTATAATTTTTACGGAACCTATTTTTCTTATAGCCTTCTTCTACGAAGTACTCGATGTTATTTATAGTACCATTAAGGTCTGGCAAATTAAAGCCACGGCCTTTCTGCACTAGTTCCTCCCATTGGCTTCTCATATTCAGGACTGTAAAGAAATTCATGTGTGTATTTTCCTTTCACTAAACGGATATCTTTTGTTGTTTTCCAGTATAACCAACTCATCATACAATGATCTCTATCAAAGAATATAACCATGTCAATTAGCCATACGCAATTTGATTGACCATCTCTTTTCCTCTCATACTGGCGAGCAGAAAAAGTTTGATTAGATGCACCACCTAAAATTACATTAAACAATACAGAAAGTGCAATTCCAATTCTTTTAAAATATTTACGCAGGAGCGGTACGTACCTCATGACGGTACGCTTCGATTGCTTTGAGTAAATCATCAGTCCAATTATCCCTATGTTCTTTGAACAACAACGGACGTTCGTTATCAACATCCATAATCGTTACTAGGTTCACTATAGGCATACCTGTTCTTTCTTCCCACATAATTGCATAAGCAGCTTCTTGCATAAAGTAATTTGTGATTTTATCTTTTGTCTTTATCCTCTTAGAAGTTTTAAAGTCAATAATAGATGGTACGCCATCAAATACTCCAACACAATCGACGCGTCCAGCTACACCTAAATGTTTAGAATATAATGGACACTCTTGTTCATATATTTTGTCGATTCTGTGGAGATAAGGTTTGAGGTTCTCCAAAGATGCTAAGATATCTGGAGTCCATTTTTTAGGATCATGTTCATTATCTAGGTACTGTTCAACTATCTCGTGTACTTTAGTGCCACGTGTAGATGCTCGGTAAGAAACCTTATTGGCCTCTTCTTCGCCTACTCTTTCTCTCCAGGCTCTGATTGCATCGCGAGAAAGTAAGCTAAGCACAGTGGTGATACTTGGATATCTACTACCATCCGGGGCTTTATAAACACGACCGGAGTCGGTTGTGTCTGCGTCGAGATTGTCATATCCTAGATCTATCTTTTCGTGTATAAATTGTTTCATCTTCTTTCACATCATTCATAATCTTATCATACTCTTTTTCAGAAAATTTTATCTTAGGTTCGTTACTCAGATAATTATTCTTGTTTCGACCTTTCTTTTTATTACGCGGGTCGAACCGAGCATATTTAGCCATGACATTATCCTTTTCTCATGTACATTTCTTTTGCCATTATATAATCACGGACAACTCCGGATCTTACAATATCTTCCCATCCAAATTCAACATGGGTAAAGTCTTTGAGTTGTTCCGCAATCTGTATAAAATTTATCAGTCCGTTTTTTTCATCATCATATTTAAAGTCGGATTGATGATAATCTCCACAAAAAATAATCTTACAGTTTCTACCAATACGTGTTATAACTGAATCTAGTTCGTGAAAGTTTAGATTCTGCATTTCATCAACAACAATAATTGTATCATTGAATGTTACGCCACGTATGAATGAAGTTGATTCGAAGTTAAGAAGTTTTTGTTGTTCAAGTTTGAACCATGCTTCTTTATCGTTGAAAAGCTCTTGTAAGATACTTTTGTATGGCGAGGTATAGGCTTCCTCCTTTTCGTTTTTAGATCCTGGCAAGTAACCGATTTCACGTGTCGGCACTATAGATCTAACTAGTGTTACATTATCATATACGGTTTCTCGATCTAGCACCTCTTCTAAAGCAAGGTGTAAACCAAGAAAAGTTTTGCCGGTTCCTGGTGAACCTGACATGATAATGTTGTCTCCGTCATCCCACGCATTACACACTTCTTCTTGCGCTGGAGTCATCGGCTCTAGTGGAAACAAATTTTCAAGTTTTACCATAGAGCTCTTAGTAGTTCTTCTAGACATTAATGTTGTTACGCCGACCGCTGTTTTTCTTTACTTCTTTCAACACATCTCTCCAACCTTCACCGGCTTTTGAAATATTTGATTGACCTGCATTAGCCGCAATCTTTATTGGTTTTATTACATGTCTTAATTTTCTATCTTTGTTCAAAGTAATTTTAAGCTGCTCATAACTCATGTTGACTTCCCAAGTCTCTTGAGTCTCTTTATTTTCTAGCGTATAGATCGGCATAATATTTCCCTATAAAAAAATATATATAATTACGCTACGTTGAACCATTCAGGTACATCACGCTTTGTCCATACCATTTTGAATCTATCTTGTTTTGTTTGATAGTATTCTCTGTATGACCTGATCGTTTGACCTTCGTGCATGCATTGTGGTTCATGCGTCATAGCAAGTTTAAAATCTGTAAATGGTACTTGCGGAATATTTTTTGGAGGCTTGACTAGCCAAAACTTTAGTCTCTCTGTACTATGTGATTTACCATAACGATAAGTATACTCGTCTAGCAATGCACAAAAATGATCGTAATGCCAACGATAATTGTAAACTGATTCCATAGTCCATACAGTACATGGATGTCCATGATGTACGGCTTTGTAGAGTACATCTTCCATCTCTTGTCGTGGATGTACCCAGTAATTAATCATTCTCTTACCAGATTTTGACGGACGTTTTTCGACGTAACCATCCAGCATCCGATGAGCTGTTGATAACATTTGAGCTGACTCTACAATCATTTTGACAACGTGCTTGTCGCATTGTAATTGAGCAGCAATCTTGGGGTTATGGTCTAACACAAAAATATTCATAGTATACTCCTCCGCTTCATAGCGATAATTTATTATACACAGATTTGGCGGAGAAGTACACAGTTAATTTCCTCCTAACCTACTTTTTTTAGTTCAGCAATGTGGTAATCTAAAAAGTCTTTACGTTTCCTAACCTTGTTGGCAATGTCATGTTTGCCTTTGTTAACCAGTTTATGTACATAATTTTCTAACTCTCGTGAATCCCTCTTCAATCTTTCGATCTTTGCTGATATCATACTTGTCTTTCTCCTAAGTAAAAAAACCACCGAAGCCGGAGCTCAGTGGTTCAATTTAGTTTGTTAGAATGAATCGCCGCATTAGCCTTCGTCCTGTAATAATCCTGGAAAAGCCTCATCGATAACCGGTCGACTAATACCCTCAGGTTTTTCTTTACTTACCATTGAAATGACCAATTTGGCATCTTCGGGGTGAATACCTTCTAAAAGCTGAATAAATCGTTTCTCTCGTTCGAAATTTTTTAGGTTGTCGCCTGGACCTCCTTTTACGAACCATCGAAAATCTTTATTTCTTTTTTGAAGGTTGGTCGGTGCGCTTTCAGCCGGTGAAGGAGTATATGGAGGTGCTCCTGCCGGTACATTAAAAGCAATAGTAGTGTCAGTCGATCCAAGCAAGATATCTTTCAAAGCCCACGATTCGTTGTCTCTTAGAACTTTAATTTTGTCAGCCTTTGCTCGTTTCTTACGTGCTTCTTCTAACACTTCATAAACAAGTTTCATTAAATAAATTCTCCTACACATTCAATCAATAATTTACATCGTTTTTGAACTAGATAAGGAAACACTTTAGGCCTATTGCCCCATGGATCCTGCTGTTCAAAATTATTTATAATACTTTCTTTTACAGACTCTGGACAATTTGTCAGATCTATAAGTTGCTGATTCCTCTGATAATTGCGGTATATTTCATCACCAAGAGCGCGTGGATCATCCAGTAATGCCGCTTTCTTTTTGGCGGATAATATACCTTGTCTTCTGCCGTCTACAAAAACATTATCATCAGATAATACATTTGGTATACCATCACCCGCATCACCTTTGAGAATATGCTCAGCAAGATACGTACGAGGATTAGGTTCTACTACAAGTTTTTTTGTCATAGGTGAAAACTGCTTGACATTCTTATGTACTTGTAATTGTTTGAAGTCACCATCTGCTGAGACAATCATAACAGGTTCGTATTTACCGAACTCTTGTGTCTCGAGTGCTAACTGTGCAATCACATCATCAGCTTCACATCCATTTTCGTGCATAACTTTATAAGGAAAGTTATCTTGTATCTCTTCACGTACCATATTAATAATACGAAATACTTCATTCCAATCAGTACTAGATTCTTGACGTTTCTTTTTACGCAAAGCTTTGTATTGTGGAAAAACCTTTTTACGCCAATTGTCTGTACCATCAGCTATAATAACCATTTCACCATATTCTTTGTGAAATCTTTTCCGATACATACGAATTGAATTAAGTATCATATGGCGGATCAGACCTTCGTCTGCCGCCAATCTTTGTACAGCTACATTGCCTATAGCAATAGCATTATAATCTAATAGTATCATCTACCATTCCTTAAAGTCCTGTTCGACATTCTGATTGTAAGAAAATCCTGCATGATATGCATCTATTTCTTCTTCACTCATTTGTGCTTCGTTAACACGATCTGAAGTACCAGTATTACCAACATAAAAATGAGGGTCTCTACCGCTACGATAGTAACTATCAGCCATTCCACGATCGAATGGACCACCGTGGCGCCGATCTCTCGAACCAATGTTAGTGTCGTAGAGTTTTCCACCATAATAATATGTTCCTTCTATAGGGGGATGGACTGTGATAAATCCATCATCTTCAATAACTGGTGACATTACGCGACCTCCTTGTTTGCCCATGCTTCTTCTATTTTTTTCGTCGAGACCATAGAATATTTTAGATTTCCATCTACGTCTCGTTCAGTCCAGAGGTTCGAATGCTTTGCATCCGCCTCGAAAGGACAATTGAAAACTTCTTGGTAAAAACCACCACGAGCATTTGTTGCTCTAACTCTCCATACACCCATAATTATATCTCCACTCTTTCAACACCGTATGAACGAGTTTCTCCATCTTTAAGAAACTCAACTAAAGTCATTGTGTACTTGAATTCAAATCCCATCATAGCACACTCATAAACTTCACCTTGCTCGCTATGTGACCAAGCATTGTCACTGTGCACGATGAAGTGATCACCCATCATAGAAGAACGTAAACCATAAAGCTCACCGTCAATTTCATGTAAAGGTGCAAGAACACGAACATTGTCGTTATTGTCAGGATTGTCATAGAACTTCTTGCTCCATGAACCCATGATGTTTTGTGTCCATCTGTAAGCATATTCACAAGCTTCTGACTCTGATTTAATTTCAGCAGGAATTGTAACTTCTGCAACTCGAACTGCTTCTGATTCTGTGTCAGCAGGGTGGGGCATATGGATTACTGTAACTTTCATGTTTTTCTCCTTCATGATATAATTATATACTACACTAATCCTTATCAAATGTACACAGTTAATTTGCGGTTTTGCGCATTTTTTTTATATTTTAGTAAATGTGTTACATTTTTGTCACACGTTCATTCCACTCCTTTTCAAAGCGTTCTCTACTATAAACCATTCTTTCATGGTTTCCCCATAGTCTTTTAAGATATGAATCTTTTATTTGTCTGACAGTTTCGTCAGAATAATTAGGATTTATTAAATGTCCTTTTACTGCGTAATGTAACTCATTCGCAAATTTCCTCTCTTCTTCGTCCATTGCTCGCTCCTAAATGTTTCGAGTGGACCTTCAGACCTATGAACTCATTATAATACATGGGATCAAATAGAACATCTCTATCAAATTGTTCTTTAGCTTCATAATAAGATAATTCACCCTTAGACTTGCATAACCGCAATACTCTTCGAATGAACCTGTCGCCTCCATGAGCTTCGACTAAATTCTTTACTTCATCATTACTGCCATAGTAATCTTTCCAGTCAGATTCTTTTATTTGTGTTCGCTTACGTTTCTTACCTTTAAGTGGTGGCAATTTACGTTTTGACCACAATAACTTTTTACCGATGTATTTCTTACCATTGGATTTATCTTCTAGCTCATAAACAAAACCGACCCACGACGAGAGTTCATCGTGAGTCGGCTCAAATTTTTTATTATTAAAATACCACATGGTTCTATTTATTCTTCGTCAAAGTACTCCTCATCGAGATCTATTGGAGCTCCACAAAGTGGGCAATGCTCTGGTATTTCATCTGAATTTAAAACTTCTACTACTGTTCGACCGTCACAGACGGGGCACTCAATGTCATGATTTCTTTTTGGCACTTTTTATGCCTCACACGCTGCACAGTTCATGATGTCACGAACTAGCTCCTGTGCGGGGTTAGCTGATCGCTGATAATAAAAAGTCTTCACACCTAGTTTCCATCCTTCGATGAGCAATGCGTTTACGTCTTTTGCTGATACATCTGGATGGATTAATATATTGAGAGACTGTGCTTGATCAATGTGTTTTTGGCGAGCAGCTGCCTGTTGTACAATAATTAGTGGTGATATTTCAGAGAATGTTTTAAATACATTCTTCTCATCTTCTGTTAGAAAGTCAAGATGCTGGACTGAACCACCACGCTTGAGAATAGAAACCCATGTTTCCTCATTGTCTTGTTCATACTTTGCAAGTACATCTTTGAGATATGGATTGCGATATGTGAATTTACCCTTAGCTAAATCTTTTGTAAAATAATTAGATGCAAGTGGTTCGATCGAAGGTGACACTTGACCTAGGATAAAAGATGACGATGTTGTGGGCGCAATGGCGGCGACCGTGAGGTTCCTCAGGCCATATCCTTTCATACCCTCGGGTTCGCCATACTTCTGTGCCATATCTTGAGATGCTTTAATAGATCGTTCTTTGATTGTCTTTGCAATCTCTGTATTCAACAACATTGCCTCAAATGATTCGAAAGCAATACCTTTTGATTGTAGATATGAATGCCAACCTAGTTGACCTAATCCGAGGGCACGCCAGCGTACGGCAAAGTTATGTGATGATTCCATAAACTGAATACCACGTGTCTTACGAATATATTCAGTCATAACGGCATCGAGAAATGTGATCATTGTCTCAACGGCATCAGTAAGTTTCCATTCATCATATGTCAATAGATTCATTGATGCAAGGTTACAAACAAATGATTCATCTTCGGCTGATGGCAATGCAATCTCGGAACAGAGATTCGATGCCCAAATCGTACGTTCTTTATCTTTAAGTACCTGAGGCTTATTGTTATTTACTGTATCTTTAAAAAACAAGTATGGATAACCAGACTCACGACGCTTACGTAAGACTCGTGCCCATATAGTTCGTTTGTCTGCATCTCCATCAATCATCGATTGCATCCACTCATCACTAATAGTAACTCCGAGTGATAGGTTCTGAATAGTTGAACCTTCTTCTCGTGTATCTAAAAACTCTAAAATGTCTGGTGATTCGATGTCTAGATATACAGCACAAGATCCTCGTCTCACATTACCCTGTGCAATAATATCTACTGTTGTTTCTAAGAGATTTGCAAAATGGACTGGACCGTCTGCCGTACCACCTGTATTGATTGCACTTCCACGTGAGCGGAGTGAACCAAGATACGCTGATGTACCAGCACCCATTTTTGTTTGCATACCAATCTCAGCAGTTTTGCCTAGGATCGATTCCATTCGATCTTCTACATAAACTCCATTACATGAGATAGGTAAACCCTTTGATGTACCAAAGTTAGACCACACAGGACTAGAAAGAGAATAGTATCCTCTTGCCATATAGTTATAAAATTTATCTGCGAAGTCATAATCGTTTAAAATATCAGCGGCTGCTTCTGCAATATCGCTAATACGTCTTTCGGCGGTCTTATCGCCATCGATGTACCCTCGGCTGAGAAAAGTGCGCGAGTCATCGTTAAGCCAAAAAAAGTCTTCCATAATATTTCCTTAAAATAAGTCGTCGGCTGATATACCTTGACCTTTTGCATATTCAACAGGACGCTTCTGAAAGAAGTCAGTCATGTTGGCACCATATAGTTCTTCATCAAACCAGAACGTTTTATCTATGTGTGCCTGATCATATACAATCTCACTATTGTCAAAGCCAATCTGATCTAGCGAATCCGCCATACGCTTGGCAATGAATGATTTCAAAATAGGTGCACTTAAACCATCAACCTCATAATCTCCCATGATCCAGTCAATTACTTTGCTTTCGGCTTTTAGTGATTCAATACACTCATGTTGAATGCGATCCTGAAGTTCTTGATCGAACAACTCAGGATATTCTTCACGTAATGTCTGAATCAGTTTGATGCCAACTTGAGCATGTAACATTTCTTCATTACGTGTATATTGTACTTGTTGAGCACAATCTTTCATGACAGCTTTATTGCGGTTCATATGCATGATGATATAAAACTGACTGAATAGACTTACGTTCTCAACGAACAATGTGAATAGAATAATAGAATAGACGTATTGCTTCTTGTCATCTTCGTAATGCTTCTCAAGATATTTACGTAGATAATCTACACGCCCGCGGATCACCTTTTCGTTTAGGTTCTCTTCGAATACATGTGTTAAATGCAATACTTCTAAAATCTTTTCGTATGCCAAGTTATGGATAACTTCTGAGTTAGCCATGGCATAACCAAGATCTTTAATTGATGGGTGAGGTAAATGTTTACCAACGTCTGCCCAAAAACTTTTCACCGCAATCTCAATCTGTCCAATAGCAGACATAGTCTTTACTATTACTTCTTGTTCTTGTTTAGTTAAGTCTGTTTTAAATTGAGAATAGTCTGAACGGAAATTAAATTCGTCGGGTGTCCAGAACCCTTTCCAGATTGCATCGATGAACTGCTTCGTCCACGGATAGAGATCTGGTTTGCGTGCGATCTGTTCTTGAAATAGCATGCGATACTCCATCTAAGCATAAGGAATTGCCCCCGCAAAATCGGCCGATTAAGCGGCATTCCAGGTTTTAATTGTTTTTGATTATGTGATATTATATATCAGATTGCAAATCTTGTAAACAGCTAAATCTAGCTGTTTTGAAAAAAAATATACATTATTTTGTAAAAAAAATTTTATTCTTTTTCTTCTTCTACCGGTTCAGGTTCGGTAGGAGTTACGGCTTCTTCGTAATATGCAATGATAGATTGTTGTTGCTTAATGTAACGACGTAGATCGCCAATGCCTATGGAAAGATTCTCATAACCTTTAGGTGTGATAGCAATAAATACTACGTTGCCGGTTTTCTCACGAACCTCGGCAAGTTTCTCTTCTAGGTTTTCTTCTGTAATGACAAACCAATCGACAGGTGGCATTTCAACTTTAGCAGGACGTTCTTGAACCGGTATGGTCTTCTCAACGTACTCAGTCGTTACCACTACCTCCGGCTCCACTGTCCTCCCCAGACACCCCGCCAGTAGTATCGGGCTCATCAGAAGGACGGGTAGTTTCATTTTCGATACGATCGATGAGCCTACCAACTGCTCTGTCAATTCTATCTTCGAGTCCTTGTGCATCTGTTAATGCCTCCATAGTCAAATCAATTTTAGCAAAGACACCACGTAATTTGTTCAAATGTTCATTTGATGCTTGTAGTCTCTTTGATAAATCTCTGTTAAGTTTTTCGTTCTTCTCAGCATCAGCCTTCATAGTGTTTACAGTATTCTGTAATGTCTCAGCAGCTGATTTTAGCTTTACATTGTTTTCTCTCAATGTATTCATAGTTTCTTGTGACCATAGGTAATAGCTATAACCACCATAGCCTACGCCACCGAGTAAAGAAACAAGTATAAAAAATAAATAAATCTTAGCCATTTTGTTGATGTATATAGTCTCTAAAACGTTTTAGTAAGACTGTCCTTTTCTTTGATCGTCTATCAGTTACGTTAATAGGTTTGAAAGCTTTACGAGCATGTGGTGCTAAGTCTACTCCACCGTGCGCTACTGAATTAGTAGGTGCATCTTCTTCCATTTCTTTTTTCTTCTTCATTTCGATATCTCCGAAACAGTAAAGTATATTTTTCTTTGAGTACGCTGATGTACACCTTCATAGATATCCAGTCCGGCAACATCTCCTACTGGAAAGCAATCATCTAAAATACGAATCTTATCTTTTCTTTTTACAAGCATTTCATGAGATTCGTTTAGCATTTTATCATTTAACACATGATAAACGCCTGGTGATATTTGTTTTTCGTCTAGCATAAACCACTGAGAATTTTCGTTGATTAGGTCCAATGGATCGATACCTGATTCTTCGAGAGCTCTCTCAGGGTTTACGCCATACTTTTCTTTTAATAAGAACAGAGCGGAAGCGAAGGAACCGACTTTACCGCCTGGTATTAATTTTTTTATATTATAAACTAGTCTATGGAATAATGTATACGCACCTTTTTCTGCTGATGTTTCGGGACTTCTTAATTTTTTACCCTTAGCATCGATAAGACCCATCTTAAACGCCTTGGTCTTATCAAACGAAGTCGTTAAAAGTTTTAAAAATCTAATCGTATATACCAGATCTCCGGCACGTGTCAATATGGGCATCAGATTTTCCTTAACGCTTCGATTGCATTCTTATCCATTTTAATATCTACCATCTGAGTATCCGTTATATGTCTAAGGAATACTAAGAATGGTTTTATTACTTCTAGTTGTTCTTTATTCATCTTAAATAATAAAATATTCAAGGCTGCTTCGATACCAAATACGTTGAAGATAACTATAACATGATTTAGTATCAAGCGATCAGATAATTGACCTGTTTCTAAGTATCGGTTAACTAACCGCTTGATGTATTTAAACCTGTTAAGGTCCTCGTTAAACTCTTCAGCATCTATTCCTAATGGACTATAATAATTCTTGGCCGCATATAGGAACAAGTTCGCATCATTTAATTCAATTTTCATTTTCTACGTCTTTTTCAATATACCTTTCATTGTATTTATTAACGTAGTTTTTGTTTTACGGCGGTCTAGTTCTACACCATTTTCTCGACCAAGTTCTTCTAGTTCCACTTTAGTCATGCTTTCTAGATCGCCTTCGTTTAATGTTTCAAGTGTTGGGGCTGGAGCCGGATCGGCTTCGGTCAACGTTTGTTCACCTTGCGCTGCTGTCCACTCATCGATTTCTTCTTGAGTAAAATCCCAACGCACCATAATCCGACCATCTTCCCGCATCCACCCTCGTAGCGTGGGTACGCAATCTGCTGGTCCTGATATCATTATTTGTCCTCTACTTTTTTCATAGTTTCGGCTTTAGCAGCCTTTTTATTTACTTCGTCTTTTGCCTGATTAGGCACAGTTCTCATAAGATCTTGTTGATTCTTAGCAACAACCTTTGCAGCATCAACTGCATCATCAGGTACTTGATTACCTTCATGATCTTTAATCCATTGAGCAGCGGCTGCAGAAATATGATCTTGACTTTGATTTACCGTATCAGCTGTATCGTCTTTTAATTTCTTATCTGCAGGAATCATTTGCTCAGGTGGAACGGCATTCTGATTAACCACATTCTTTTCCATGATTCGCTGATAGATCGGCCATTTAGTTTCTTCATTTTTATGCATCATTTCACGTGTACACTTCTTGACCTCAGAAACACTGCAACCATATTTCTCAGCAGCCATTTCATACGAACACTTTGAGTCATTCATATACATCTTAGCAGCTTTAATAATATGAGCACCGTATCCTTCTTGAGCCATATTACTATCTGAGCTCATAGCTTTTTCACCTTTTTCCTTTTTCTTCTTAGGATTCATAACCACTTCTTCATCTTCATTTTGGGATTTTTTCTCTTTCATGTGATAGCCTTTGTTATCACAATGATCACATCCCTCACCTTTACATTTTGGACATTCAACCTTATCATGGCTGTCTTCGTCCATCTTTTTCTTTTTGCGCATCATAGCGAAATCAGTTCCGTCGATGTCACCATCTCCGTCTTTGTCTAATTTCTTCTGACCACCTTTTAATTTTTCTTGGACTTGCTGGTAAGCCTGCCCAATGCTTTCGATATATTTTTTATTTTCCATTGGTTCCTTCCTTTTACATCCATATTTGGGCGGCTATGGCGCCGGCGGCTGCCACTATGGCAATCCAGAATAATTTATTTATAACACGAATTGTGTGAGCGTTATCACCAACCGTTTTTTCTATTGCATCTAACTTTTCTGAAAACTTATTCATACGTTCCCATGAGTTAGTACGATACTCATTATAAGTATCCATCTTCTCTTCAAACCTGGCAATAGCAACAAGTGCTTCACCTAGTTTATCTAATTTTTGTTCTATGCGATCAAGTCGCTTACCAGTTGCTTCGGCCATTAGCACTTCCACCTTCTTCGTGCAGCTTTACCTCTTTCACCTGTCCAACCCCGTGATCTAGCACAGAAAGACTTACGTCTCTTTGCATCCTTACTACCGCGTTTTACTTTACCGGTTACTGCTGTTTGTAATTTACTTCCAGGGTTTTTTGCACGGAAAGCTGCGACTCCCTTTTTAGTCATACCAGCGCCGTCTTTAGTCGATAGAAAGTTACCACTCTTTTTAGAAGTGCTAATAGGATTTGAGTCTCTATCTTCTTTACGAATTAGTTTATTATCATTTCTTGAAATGCGATGTAACTGAGCTGTACCTTTCTTAGATCGAACTATATGTACAGGCTTCTTTTCTTTATCTTCGTTCTTCTTATCAAGTTTCTTACGAAGATCTTTTAAACTCATCTTCAATTTATCTTTATCTACACCAACGTTCTTATTAATACCAGTCTTTGTAATATTCTTCATGCTTAATGAAAGTTCATCAAGATCACCTTCTTTGATACCAACTTTTTTCATAAGCATCCCCATTGCTTTTTCCATATCTTTATTATCAAGCTTTTTATCAAGCTTGGCTACTTCTTTATCGAGAGCGGCTATTTGATCTGGATTCAGTGACTTTGGCATATTATTTCTTCTTATCGTAACCGTGGAATTTACGGAACTGACGAACACCTTTTCTATCTGACATTGCCATACCCGCTGCTCTTTTACGAAGAGTATTCTTTTCTTTATCTATGTCATCACCCTTACCACGTACAATCTTAGCTGTAGCAGAGTTACGAGCTCTATCCATTGAGTACTTAGCTTTTTGACGATAGCTCATATGATCCTTATCTTTATCAAGAACTTCGTTTTTCTCAGGTGGTTTCTTTTTAAATGTATCTAAACCTTTACCAGCCATACGATCAGGCTTACTAGACTGAGATGTCGCAATACGTTTCATTGCTCCTTCATTCTTCATATCATCTTTAGATGGTATTCTGAATGGTGCTTTCTTCAGAGTAACGGCTTTCTTACCTTTTTCAGATGATTGTGCAGACTTTGCAAGTTTCTTCATCAAAGCAGCGTTTTGATTTTCATTCTTAGGTACACAATTAGGTACCATCTTGCCACCTTTTTTCTTCATTCCAACCTGCTTATGAGTATCCCAACATGCTTCGTTAGGACCTGGATTAGTAGACTTCTTAGCAACTGCTTTATCTCTTTTAAGCATCTTTGCAATTTTTGCCAGCTTTTCTTTATCATTATCTTTCATTTTAAAGTCTTTAGGCGTAATGATAGTACCTTCTTTATTCATCTTCTTTACCTCGTCTGCTTTAGCTGTAGCGGCACCATGTCGGTACTTAATTTGGTGGGGCATTTTATTATGTGGCTTTACGTTTACACGACCATCTTTATGTACGTGTATTACTTTATGAGCATCACCTTTATGTGGTCCTCGTGTAACTGTAACAGTATCCCCTACCTTATGTGCCATTTTTTATCCCTTTACCTTTGCCGCAAGGTCTTTATCTGCTCCGCCCCACGTTCCTGATGATTTTGTTGTGAATGAATTAACTCTAGCCATAGCCCACTGTTGTGGAGTAGTGCCCGGTCTGTGACCTGTTTTCCATGCAGCCATACCTCTATTGTATACCTGCTTTAGTACACTCAATGGCATGCCTGTTTTCTTAGCTTTATTCTTCAAGCCTTCGTTTTCAGTGATGTACTGGCTAAACTTAATCATTTTTGCCCTTACGCTTATTGTCTGGATGACCTCTACCGCCATCTGCTTTGTTTGCCCATACTGCTTTACGCTGTGCAGCTGATACATAACCTTCTTCTTTTTCTTTTTCGGCTTCTTTTTCAGCTTTAGATTTGCCAAATTTATCTTTCATGGGAGTCATTGAGCGTGCAATCTCTTGAAGATTCTCCCGTAACTCGAAATAACTTTTCATTAGTCGTCTCCAAACATTTGTTTAAATTTCTTAGTATGTTTACTAGGTTTAGTTTTTGCACCAGCGTCACCAGGAGCTGGCTTATATGATTTAGGATCTCCGTCTGGCATCTTAGCTTGACGCTTGAATTGTGCATCACGCTTTACCTTTGTAGACTTTTTCAATCCCTTATGATATGCAGCCGGCTGAGAACCGTCACGATCTTTAATTTCTGGATCCTGAGATTCTTTAGGTGCAAATTTCTTTTTTATATCTTTCACTGATGCATCGGTACCATAATCGTAAACCTTCTCAACAGCATTTAACCATTGGCGAGTCTTGTTGCCATTTGCTTCAACGATCACATAGTTGGTACCACAAACTGTAATGGTACCAACTTCATTCGTCTCTTTTATAATGACCTCATCACCCTCACTAAATAGTTGTCCCTCTACATAAGCTTCACGCTCTGGAGAGACTGAGTCAAATTGTATCATATTTTTAAATTCTTTTGTTTCTTTGAGTCCGAGTCCTTTTCGAACATCATTAAATAATTTCTTAGCATCGTTATTAGACATTGCATTAGGTAAACCTTGTGCAAATTTAGAGAAATCATTGTCAGTTGCATACTTACGCTGCTTAGTGCCTGATGCACCTTCAGCTCCTTCAGCATCTGGATCTCTTTGACCAGCCGATACTATCTTAATTCCGTCTTTAAAGTTATAAAATCCATGCCGGCCTTTCTTGCCGTTATACATGTTTAACCTTTTACTATATTCGTTCACACGATCAGAACCAGCAACCATTACTACGCTGTTAAATCCTTCATCGTATAATGCAGATAGTGCTGCAAAAGGTGTTTTAGCTTTCTTGTTCATCATTACCTGACGAGCATGCTTAGGAAACATCTTGCGCACATACTTAATTTTTGAATTGTATGGGATTGGATTTTTCTTATCATTTGATAGTGATAAGAATACACGGTATGGATTGCGTCCTGATGCAGACGCAAGTTTATCTAATAACTTACCATGACCTATAGTGGGAGGATTCATTCTACCGAAGGTAAAATAAACTGTTTTTTCCTCCTCAACCAGAAATTGAGAAAAACTATTAATAGGCATTTACTTACCGCGTTTCCTTTGTAACTCTTGTTTACGCTTGTCTTTTCGCATACGTTTACCTAAATTTGCAATACGACCTGCAATTTTATCTAAACGTTTTTCAAGCGCTCCTTTTTGAGCTGCGGATAACTCGGACTTTGCTCTGCCTTTAGATATCTTTTTACCTACATCTTTACGTGCTTGTCTCTGAGCACGACGATCTAGGCGTTTCTTATCGGCGATTTTGAACTTCAATCGCTTCTTGCCAATAGCAAGCTTAGCTTTGTTCTTCTTCATCATGACTTTTGCCCTACGTCTCTGCGCAGGAGTCCATGCTCGCTCATCTAATTCATCGTAGTTCTCTACGAATTCTCTGAATTTTAACATTTAGTTCCGTCCCGGTTTATCCCATCCCTTTAATATATTGGGTGAAAAGTTGTTGTATGAAAATTCCATACGGTCAACGAGTTTCACTGCATCACCACCAAGTTTATCAATAGCAACAAAGCCTTCGGCACCTGTTACTTTGAATCCATTCTTTGTCTTCACAAAAGATTTAACTTTCTGTAATGTATTAAGCTTATTTATAAGTTTTAATTTCGCTACTACAATTAATTTTTGCAGTTCGAACATTTTTATTAGATTTGCCTTGTTTTGTGGCGAAAAGAACGACAGCATCTGCTGCTTAGCATCTCTTTGAGACTGCTTGCCCTTCTCTGATTTGCGTTTAGCTTCTTCTTTACCATACTTGAGGCCAATCCATTTGATCAGCATGTCAGTATGACGTCTTGTATTTTGTACTACCTGTCCTTTACGAACATATTTATTGTTAAATTGTTCTATCATCTGTGCAAGTTTTTGGTTGCCCTGCAGTTCTCGCAGTGTCGAACCTGCAATCTGATTGAATAATTTACCAGCTTGTGACAATGATTTGTTTACATCGTCAGTTTCTTTCTTAGTCATCAAAAGATTGGTATGATCTCGCAACATTGCGTCTTGAGACCATACCGCTTTTGACTTTTTCATTCCTCTAACGTTGACACCGTAACTGGCTCTGAGGGAATCGAAACTATTTCCACTATATGACGTGTGCCAGACGATCCCAATGGTAGCGCGTGTGATATCACGAGCAGCATCGTTATCAGCAGGAACAGCATAAACAATGGTGTTTGGATGAAACGTGACATATTTATTTCCTTTTATGGTTTCTTTCTTTACATCACCAGGGCCAAACAAGAAGTCGCCTTGAACAATCCCTTTAATTCCAAGTTTGGGCAATTCACGTAAAGCAGACTTAAGCTTAATAGCAAGGTCGCCACTAGTATCACTATCAACATCAGCAGCGGTCTTATAAATTTTGGGGTTCTTATTGAAGATCCCTTTTTTCGCAACGAAGAATACTCCGTCCGAAGGATCAGTACCAGCAAAAATAGCAGGGGCACCATCCCACTTAACAGATACGTTACCATCTTGCTCACCTTTCAACATATCGCGTAAAGATCGTAATGCATTAATTGCTTGTCGAGTACCCTCAACTCCACCATAGAGAATCTTATCCTCTATGTGTGTCATGTGAGTATTCTTTTGCTCGGTTAATGTTTCTTTAAACGATATCATCTTATTTCCCTGAATGTCGTACCGGTATATTATACCACGTTCTGTATTAATTGTACACCTTAATGATTATCCCAATAAGATTTACTTATCTCACCACGGTTTGCATCATTTGCATCACCTGTTTTACGCACTTGTACATAAACAGACGTTGCGCCTATTGTACGAACACCATTAGATGATAATGCCCATAGTTTTCTTTGCTGTGGTAAACCTGCACCAGGATCTGCTGGTGCATTCTGATATTCCCATCCACTCAGATTAGGTATAGCTACCCATGCCATTAGTCTGGTTCTCCCATTAATATGTCATATTCATTCTGATCTACAACACCTTCGCGCAATAGCTTTTCACGATTTGCCATATGCTTCATTTGAATCTCTTCTTTTGATCCACCGAAGTAAGCCACTGCATGGCCTTCTTCAATCATAATACTTGTTAAGCGTCTTATTTCATATGAATTGTCTTTGTTTTTATATTCTATATCGAAATCGCCAAGGATACGGCCGAACTTGCCTTTCATATCCTCACCTTTTTTATTTTCTTCTGTAATAAGCTTTACATGTTCGCTTTTAAATAGTTCTTTGACTCTTGCCTTTGCAGCTTCGCCAAATAGATCTTCTATTTTATCTCTTGTTCGTGACTCGGGTGTGTCAATACCCATGATACGCACTCTTTCATCATGTAACCATATACCAAATCCTAAATCAATATCAACATCTACCGTATCACCGTCAACGACCTTAATTAATTTTACGTCGTATTTGTTTTCGGTTGTCATTTTTCCTACCTGTATTTAAAATCACACATGAGTCGAGAAGGATAACCATCTTTACCTTGTGTATCTCTGAGATTTAATTTAAAAATATATGTCGGAGATGCCATCTCAATGTCGATACGTTTACCTTTACCGCCTTTACCACCATAATAAATCTTTGGTGCCCCAACTTGAGCAGCCTTCTTCATAGCTGCTTTACTCATTTCTTTTGATAGTATCCTACCAGTTAGTTTGTGTATAATATGATAATTAAAACCAATACCAGACTGCAATAAGTGTTGCAGTGCTCTGCGATCGTAACGTGGTCTATTGTCTACTGAACCTTTATGTTCGCCATTAAAGACTTCACAAAATTTCATTTCATCAATACCAAACATTTTTAATAATTTTTTACCATCACGATTTCTAATATTAGAATTTTGAATATCATTTTTAGTTAATATTGTTTTTACGCCTACATTAAAGAATGTAGTTGTTCCACCAAGCTTAAGTGAAAGAAATACTTTTTTCTTACCTGGTTCTAAGTTTAATGTAATATCTGTAACAGATGCGCCTACATCAAATCCACTACCTTTTGGATTAGTCAATTGTATTCTAGGCGAAAAAACTAATGGTCTACGTGTATTTTCTCCACCTACTACATCTACTGTCAAATCTTTATAGTTTGATATATCGTACGTGTCATTTAAATGCTTAATAGCATTTAACATATTTTTATCATTTACATCTTCACCTGACCACCATGCTCGCATTGCATCAGCAAATTGTGGTTCAAATAAATTACCTCGGTTATTTGCACCACGATTACCTGACGATCCATTACCAAATTTCATTTTAAGTGTAGATACACCAGCTTTTGATTTAATTTCAGTAATAGACATATCATCTTGTATTGTTCTAGATATGTTTACATCTCTAGGTTTCTTTAAATCAAAGTTTATAGGTGTCTTATCACGTCTTTTTAATAGTGATAATAGATTCTTTGCATCGCTAATTGCTTCGGCAGAAAATCCTGCTTTTGACAATGTAGTTTCGATTTCAGGTAAATCTTTAGGAAAAAAGGTATATGCCATCTTACTCTCAATGTTTTACTCTATTTATATATTTTTTTTGGTCAGGGTGGTAGGATTCGAACCTACGATCTCTCGGATCCAAACCGAGCACTTTACCAGACTAAGCTACACCCTGTCATAAAAAAAAGGCGGCACAAGGCCGCCGAGTTTGGGAGGGAGGAAAAATCCGTCTCAGCGACGGTAGATGTACGCATCTACCTTTGATGCATACTTAAGCGGGAGTTCATTACGATATTTGTAAACGCCTTGACGATGTCCTCGTCCATGAGCTTTAACATAATATCGATAATCATATCCCATATTCTTTAAATCTTTATTTAGGTTTGAAACCATACGACGAATGGATTCAAGCTCAGTTTGATCTTGATCATCCATTCCGAATGTACCTACGTACGAATCGCTACGTAGTTTTGTTTTATCATAATACATTATTCATACTCCCATTCTTTAAATGTAACGATGTTACAGATTTCCTTGACAACAGTTCTGCCAAGTTCCGTGAATAAAAATCCACGATTGTAAACCCAATGCTCGACGCATTGCTCATGAGAAAACTCATCTTGCTGAGTCATCCAACGAAGAGCATCTTCACGTGTCTTTGCACCTAGAAGATGATAGTACTCAACTTCTTTGTTGAAGTCAGCAATAGCTTTCTTCTCAGCCGCAGCTTCTGCAGCCATGACTTCATCACAAGCCTTAGAGATGCGGTCAGCTTCTCTTTCGAGTTCAGCCATTGACATTGAATCAAAGTCATAATGACGACCTTTGACACCGAACGCAGTCTTGTGTGCGTCGTAAATAAAGTCACATAAATCTTGTCTATTCATTTTTTCCATAATATTCCCTCATTTGATAAGTATATACTAACATAAAAAGGGGTGCTTGTACACCCCTTTTTTCACTTTTTTTACATTTTATTAAAAGTGTTACATATTTGATACAGCTTCTTGAGTTGTCTCAAGCTCTGGATCTGCTACTAAACCATAATCTGCTAAAGGACCATCAGGACCTGCAATATCATCTGATACGAAAAATTCAATATATTCTTTCATACCTGGAACAGATTCTATATGAGCATGCTTTACATAGAATTGTAATGGACGAGAAACTGGATATTCACCAGTTGCAATCGATTCTGTAGTTGGATATACGCCATTAATATTTGCAGCATATAATTTATCAGTGTTATTTACTAGGAAACTTAATCCAAATACACCAACGCCTTCAACATTAGCATCTAAGCTTGCTAGTGTTTCAGTATAATCTCCATCGATATCTACTGATGCACCGTCTGTTCGTACTTTATAACAACCTTTTTTACCTAATGTTTCATATTCGCCAGCTGCTTTACAACCAACTCCCATTACTTTCTTTTCAAATACTTCACGTGTACCGTGTTTAGTACCTGGAATGAATGCTTTGATTTTTACATCTGGTAGAGAAGGATCTACATCAGACCATGTTTTTGCAGTTGAACCTTTCTTTAACGCTTGAAAGATTTGTAGTGGTGTT